>Ga0310690_10000432_pt1 | contig 91111 bp, 145 predicted proteins | sample AusTroGonzalo_MG_2_FD_207661 | JGI IMG/M metagenome (GOLD analysis project Ga0310690, IMG submission 207661) | Bovine rumen microbial communities from tropical cattle in Woodstock, Queensland, Australia - Gonzalo_04 (v2) (version 2) | ecosystem: Host-associated > Mammals > Digestive system >...
CTGCCGAACTTGTTGAGCGGTCTCCTCGCCTTCACCATTGCTGCCATCCTTTCCTTTTTTCCGCCGCCCGGGTCTCCGTAGAGGGCCACCCCGAGCGCGCGGCATGAGTACCACCCGGTCTCCAGCACGGCCGCAGCCCGCTCCATGAGCCCGCGGCTCGCGCTGTCGGCCATCGGCCGACGCGCCCGCTTGTCTCGCCGTACGGCGATCGGGCACGTATCCCTGATCGAGCAGTCGATGCAGAGGCACTTTAGGCGGCACTTCTTCATGTCAGCGGCTGCTCCTCCCAGAGTGATTTGCTGTCGCCGGTTTTTACGTTGACCAACAGCGCCTGCCTTTGGTTCACTATGACCCTGTATCTCGTACCGATCTGGGCGTCGACAACGGCCTTCCACACGGCAAATACGTAGTTCTCGTGCAGCTTTCGCGGCAGGCCGGGGTACTCCTTGGCAAGCGCCGCAGCCAGCTCGTCGGCATCTGCGTCGGTCTCGACGACCTCGGCCATGTCCGCGAGCAGGAACGACGGGACGGCTAGGAACGCCCCCGTATGCTGGCTCGGAAAGCAGGGGACGACGGGCTCTCGCCGCGTCGTCCACCGCTTGTCTTCTTCCCGCTCGCGCGGGATTGAGACGAGGTATTTCATCTCGCGCTACCCGAGCTTGCGGACCTCTTCGGCAGTCGGCGTGATGATCTTCCCCTTGTCGGTCGTGCCGTTGCGCCCAGGTATGCTGAGCTTTGCCTTCGTGACGAACTCGTCCAGGTTCGCGTCGCCGCAGTTAACGAGCGCGACAGCCTGCGCGGTAGTGCAGTCGGGGGTCGTAGAGACAAAACCGGCTCCGGCCGTGTCGCCGTTCCCGTCCGTGCAGATGAGCTCGACACCTACTGCTTTGAGGGTGCTGTGGTCGACGAGGAACCGCACGAGGTGCTGGAACTGCGCCACGATGTGCTCAGGCTTGACGACCGACTTCTCGAGCGCGGCCACGGCCTCCTTCTTGGTCCCCTGCAGCAGCACCTCGGGGTCCATGCCTTCTTGCGGGGGCTGCGCCGTGATCATGACGACAGCGGCATCGTCAAGCTCCTGTACCTGCTTGAGCAGGGCCGGAGTGTTGAATGCCACCTCCTTGTTCGTGGTCTCGCCGTTGAGCGTCACGGCAAGCGTAACGTTCCTGTTGGGCTGCGCCGGGCGCGCGTTAGCTGACGGCGGCTCCTGCTGGGGTTCCTGCTTGGGTTCCTGCTTGGGTTCCTGCTTGGGCTCCTGCTTGGGTTCCTGCTGGGGTTCCTGCTGGGGTTCCTGCATTGGCACGTTCTCTTTTTGCTCTTCCATGGTATCTCCTTATTTTTTGGGTATGATGTACTGTTTCGCAATGTTGACGGCACGTCTTCCGAGGTAGTCCTCGTCTACTGCGTGTTCTGCCATTCCGGCTATGAGTTTCTCCTTCTCGGAGAGCTTCGCGATGACGTCTTGCCTGTCGAACTGGCTCGTTAGGGGTGCGTTCATGTCGACCGCCCACGACTTCCCGGCCTTGGCGTCATTGTCCGCCGCGGCACGAGCTGCATTGTCTACGGCCACCCGCAGCTTGTCGACTCGCGCGTCTATCCTGCGCAGCCTGTCAAGCAACTCCGTCGCTTTCTTTAGCTCCCGCTCCGCCGCCAGCTCTTCCTGCGTTGCAGGCGATGTCGCACCGTTACGGGTTACCCGTTCGCGGCGTGCAATCTGTGACGCCTCGTACCTTGCCTTCGCGTCAGCCTCGGCATCCCGGATCTTTGCTTTTCTCGCAGCAGCGGCTTCTGCCTCTACCTTGGCCCGGAGACTCTTGACCGTCACGACCTCCTGTGCGGCGACGCCGGCACCCTCGACAATGACGCCGGACTGTCCCATCGGGCTAGAGAGCCGCGAGACGATGATGGGGACAAACGTCTTGCCTATGGCGGTCAGCGGGGTTATCATCAGGCGGGTGCCGCCGTCTTTCTGCACTACGTCTATGGTGTAGTCGCGGCCTTCAAGCGGCATCGCGTCAGCCACGATTTCGTACATGAGCTTTGCGTTGATAGCCTGGGCCCCAGACTGCGGCGCCTGTTTTTCCTGTGGCTGTGCGGGTTGAGGTTCAGTCATTTGCGTTCTCCTTGCTTTCGTTGCTGGTGGCCGCGGGGCGCCCATTGTCGTCGTCTGCCGGTTTGGGTTTTGGTTTGCGCGTATGCTCTTGGCTTGGCGCGGCATCCGACTCCTGCTCTGGTGCTTTTGCCGGCTCCACCGCCGGTTCAGGCGCATCAGGTGCATCAGGCGCATCCGGCGCATCCGGCGCCTTTGCGACCGCACCGCCAGCGGCTGGCGCCTTTGGCCGCTCGGCAGGCTTAGCCGGCGCTTGCTGCTTCACCTTGCAGCCCTGCGGCATCCAGATGCGCGCGATAGCGGCACGGTCTTCGTCGGTGGCGTCGATGGTGAGCCCTCCGATTCCGACCGCTTCGAGGTAGTCGAGTATCGCCTTGCCCATGGCATACTGCGCAGCCATTACCGCCTGCGGAAATCCTGGTATGTCCATAGGGACGACAATGTCCTTGCTGTACGGGTGGTCAAATACGCCGATCTTGTGCAGGCGGCGTACGGACATGATTCCCCCGACGCACATCAGGTCTATGAGCGGCTTGTGGACGGCACCGATGAGCGTCCGCAGCTCAGGGTACTCGTCGAGGTCAGCTGTTACCAGTGGCGTTACCTTCATCGTTGGTCCCTTCTTTTTGTGGTTGTTCCTGCTGTTCGGACTGTACAGGCTGCTCAGGCGCCGGCTCTGGCGCGGGCTGCGGTGGTTCCGGGTCCGAACCCAGCGACAGCGCCATGGCCAGCGTCACGAATGGGCCCAGAGGCGTCTCCATGTGGCATGGTGCCCGCAGGTACGCCTCGATCTTGGCGAGCGTCGCGCGGTCGTTCAGGTTGATGTCGTCGTTCCTGTGCGCCAGCACGTATTCCAGCTGCCCGGGGTGCTTCCTGCGGAGCCAGTCGGCGAACCAGATTCCGCCCTTGTGTGCGGAGTCCTTGCCGAACTTGTGGTGGCTCGGGCACAGGAGCACGCCGTTCATCGGGTCGTACCTCAGCGCCCTGCAGGTGTTGCGGTTCTCGAGGTGGTGCGCGTTCGGCGTGCTTTCGCTTCCGCACACGGCGCACTTGTGCCCCCACTCATCGCCCACCCGCGCCGTCCAGAGGCGCATTAGCCGTCTCCGGATCCGCGCCAACGGCTCCAGCCGTTTGCGCTTCGTCTTTTTGGGTTTCTTTTTCATTGGTTGGCATTATACCATTTCTCGCAGACTCACGCAACGCTCGGACTTCGGCGAACATGAGTTTGGCTTTTGTCGGCTTTCCGCCCCTCATGGCGGCCATCGCACGTTTCTCAAGGGACGCGGCGCGGGCGAGCATGGCCTTGCGGCGGTGGGCCGCGGCGCTTCTCGCGCGGCGCCTGCGCTTGGCCTCCGTAGAGCCCCACAGGCGCGCCTCGTAGTAGACGGTGGCCTTCTCGACCATCGTGAACACGGAGTCGATGCGCTCGTCCCAGTCGAGCCATTCGCGCTCCTCGCGCGTCAGGTACTGGGACTTCTTGTTCGGCTTCTCTTTCGGCGGACGCGACTGCGGCCTGCCCGGGGCTCCTTCTGCCCGCATGTTGAGGCGCAGGCACTCGCGGCACGGCAGCGGGGGAGACGACGCGACGAGGTCTCGCATCTCCTGGCTGCCGAGCCAGTCCAGCACGTGCCAGTATCGCACGTTGTCGGCGACTGCCTCGCCGCGGGCGGCTTTCGCGGCTTCGATATACGCCGGCAGCGAATCCCACGGCATGAGCGCGGGGGCTGCCACGACGAACTCCGGCTGCGACCAGACGTCCATGGCGCTCGGCTGCTGCCTGAGGACAACGTCCGCGAGCTCCCAGCCCGCGAGCGACACCATGGTCGGCGAGCACGACCAGCGGTTGACTTCCATCCACTTGCCGGTCCCGTCGGTGAACCCCTTCGGGTGCGGTTCGATGTACACACCCGCCGCGAGGAAGCACAGGTCCCTGTCCGGGACCGGTGCCCGCATGTTGAGGCACGGCACGCGCACAAACGGGGCGTGGAAGCTGTTAGAGTCGCAGATGGAGATCCCGTACCGCAGGAACCCGTCGTTTGACTGTGCTGCCTCGGCCGGCCTAAGCGGCGGCGGTTCGCCAGACACGTCGACCGGCAGGTCATACCGTATCGCCGCCGCCAGCCTTGCGACCCAGTTTATCGTGAGGCTTCCGTACAGGCCCATCGCCTGCGGGCGGAACTTTGCCTGCACCTCCGCCCTGTGGGCGAGGGCGTGGGCCGCCTCCAGCAGCCGCCACCCCCACCTTTCCGACATGAGGTCCACGATGGCGGGGCTTTGCGGCCTTCGCACGACTACCCCGTCCACCGGCATTCCGACGCGGTAGAACGCCGGAACGGTCTCGTTTAGCCACGTCGTGTTTGTCTTCCGGAACGCTGGTATCCGCTGCGGAGGCATCGTCCTGAACTCCGTCCACGGGGTCGGGGCGCCCACCGTGTCCCACAAACGGAGACCACCAGCCGGCCCCGGGGCGAACGGGTTCGGATCCACAGACGCCGTGCTTGCCGCAGCGGCAATCAGCCGCTCCGGAGTCAGCCACGCCTGGTGCAGGCACTCCGGATGGGTGTACGGGAAGTGGCTCTCCCCCACTAGCCGTACGACAGACTCCGCAAGCTTTGCCCGCTCCACCAGCACATTTTGCAGCGTAGATGGTTCCATCGGCGTTCTCCACATAGTTAGACATCAGAAACTCCAGTATACCGCGCACGCACGCCTTGCCGCCGTCGAACTCCATGTTGCACTTGTCGATCGCTTCGGCGTACGAACACATGTCGCACGCCTCGTTGAACGCAAAGGCGCGTGCAAGCGTCTCGGGGTCGCGGCATAGGCGCGCGAACACGGTTTCGGTCACCTCGGCGGCAGGATTATCCTGCCCCGTCCTCTCGCTCTCTCCCATTCCTCGATCTCCTGTATCACGCTCTCCTTGAGCCCGGGACGGCAGATGCCGCACGCCTCGACGTGAAGAATGCTGTGCGGGCGGATGTAGAATCCGCTCGCCAGCATCTTCGGCTTGAGGCGGCAGATGACCGCCTTGCATTTCCTGCAGATGACCTTCGCGGTGTCTGCGTACGTCTTCATGCACTCCCCGCACAGCTGGTCGGGAGTGCCTACGAAGTACGGCATCAGGTACGGTTTCCCGCACATGAGGCACGGCACGATGTTGCCCGGAAGTGCGGGGTCCGGCTGCACCTTGCGGAACTTTATCCTGCCGTCCGTCAGTCTTGGAAGGTCTTCGTAGTCCATGCTATTGCCCCAGTTGCTCGATGATCGCGTCGCGCTCGGCCTTCAGGTCCTTGATGCGCTCGTTGTACGCCTTGGCGGACGCCTTCTTCTCGGCCTCCACCTCGATCAGCTGCCGGTCGATGTTCTCCAGCGACTCGCGGAGCTGCGCCGGAGTCCGCTGCGGCTCGTCTATGAACTCGTCCACTTCGGGCCTCCTTTCGCAAGGCTCTTGTAGAATACCTCCGCGTCGCAGTCGGCCATCACGCACGACTGGTCGCGGCTCCTGTACAGCTTGCACGGAAGCGGGATCCGGCAGAGGTCGAGCAGGTCGACTCCCCCCAGCCATACCTTTACGCGCAGCTCCTGCGTGTCCTTGACGCGGTACACGACCGCCACCGGCCGCAGGGCCGGGCACGGGCGCAACTGCTCGGACAGTTCGATCGCGGCGTCCTCGGCCTCCTGCGCGTTCTTCACGTCGCGGAGCGGGGCGAGCGGCCACAGGGCCTGGCATCCGCTGCGCTGCGCGACCGCGCATGCCCGCTCGTAGAGGGTCGTGTCGTCCTGCCTGAGCGTGTCGAGGCCGAGCCTGCGCTCCCACGAGGGCAGGGCCTTCTCGGAAAGCCCGAGGGCGCGGAGGATGCGCCTTGCGGCCATGTCCTCCGTGCTCTGGGTGGCGTCGGCTCCGCCTTCCTCGTACTTGCGCTTGATGTCGGTCCAGCTCATTGGGGCTCCGCCTTTACCGAGTTGAGGACGAACACCGTGAGCGACTCGTCCTCGTTCCGGAACACGGCGCGGGCATAAACCCCTCCCGGGTTCTGGGTAAGCTCGACCCTGCGGTCCTCCAGCTCCGGGCAGCCGATGCGGCGGTACGCCTCCAGCTTGGCCTCGTACTCCCGCTTGGCCGACTCGAGGTCGTTCCACAGGCTTAGCTCGTCCGGGTCCGCCGACTCGGTGTAGTGCCGCTGCACTATGTACTGTGTCATCTGTCGCCCCTTGTTGTGTTGCTGAGCGGCACGGGCCCGGAGACGATCCAGTTGCGCGGGTCGAGTCCAGGAACCTGCGCATTCTTGCTGCAGTCACCGGGGCTTTCCTTGACCCACTGGGGCCAGTCGTAGCCCTGGAGCGTCTTGCGCGTGTAGCCGGCCTTGATGTACTGGCAGTCGCGGTAGCCGTCGACGACGATCGCGGTAACCGAGATCGTCGTGATCATCGCCAGCACCGAGCAGACTATCGCGAGCCAGAATGTCTTGTCGCTCATTTCGCCTCCTTGTTGTTGCGGTCCCTTGCCGGGTGGTCCAGCAGCTCCCCGCGCTCGAGGTGGTAGACCCTCTTCTCGAGCACAAGGATCCGCTCGTCCTGCTCCTTCTGGTAGCGCCAGAGCGCCTTGTCGCCGTTCCGGACGTCGTCACGGACCATGCCGACGTCGTACGTAGACGCGCACCCCGCGGCCAGAAGGGCGGCCGCGATCGCAAGAAGCCACTTCATTCTGCGGCCTCCTGCGCGGGCTCCTGCTGCGGTTCGCCTGTCTCGCCCTCGGCCTCCTTGTTCTTCCACGAGGTCTCGAAGTCGAACCCGAAGCCCCTGAGCCTGAGCGCCTGGCGGCAGCACATGAGAAGGTCCTCGTTGGCGTAGAACGCGCGCATGAAGTCCTCCTCGCTCCTGAACGACTTGTCGGAGAGGAGCGTGCACTTGATGCCGGCGGACGTGCGCGTCGGGATCTGCGCCTTGTCGAAGAGGTTGAACTTCTCCGCGAACGGGCTGCACGGGTGCTTGATCAGGAACTCCGCGTCGGAGTGGACGAGGTCGAAGCCGCGGCCGTTGACGAGGTACAGCTTCACCTCGCGCGTCGAGCCGCCGAACTTGTCGCCGCTCCACTTGTTCTTGAAGCACTTCAGGTTGACTTCGCTGCCGGTCTTGTCACCCGTGCGCGGGTCGTACTGGTCCTTGGCGGAGAAGTCATACGCGTACGTGGCGGAGATGCCGACCGCGTCCTGCGCGACGGAGGTCTTCTGCGGGCCTGCGAACGCGGCCGGGCCGGTTGCGATCTTCTGCGTCTCGTGCGAGGTCAGGAACAGGCACGCCTTGCACTGGCGCATGCGCTGGACGCGCAGGCGGAACCACTCGCGCATCTTCCTGGCCATGAGGCCCGGCTGCGACGTCTTGCTCATGTCCGCGACGTCCTGGTTGACCTTCTCCTCCTGCGCCAGCTGCGACAGGGAGTCCACTCCGATCATGATCGGGTGCTCCATGTCCGGGTCGAGCGGGTCCGTGTACTTGGTCTTGGACGCACGGCCGGAGTCCCCCACGGAGCCCCCGAATCCGCCGCGGATCTCGCACACGACCTCGTCGATCAGGGCAAGGCACTCGTCGAGCGATTTGGTCTCGCTCATGATGAGCTCCTCCGGGTCGCAGCCGAACGACGCGACCCAGTCGGCCGGAGAGCACGCGCCCTCGGTCTCCACGTGCATGCAGTAGGCCCCGTGGCGCTTCTGCGCCGCGCCGTACTGCAGGTACATGAAGGACGACTTGCCCTTCGAGAAGTTCGCACGCTCCTGGCAGATGCGGCCTGCGAGCCAGCCCTTCGCGCCGATCAGGTACTCCATCGCGATGGACGGCAGGTCCTTGACCGGGTTCCACACGTCGACGTACGACACGCGCTCCATTGCGGAGGCGGACGTGTCGACGTTGTCGTGGTTGGCCCGGAGCCGTTCGAGGAGCGCCGACCCCTTCCGGATCGGCGCCCCCGAAGGAACCAGTTTTTCCTTCTTGGCCATTACGGGTTACCTCCCTTGGCGAGACGGGCCAGGAACGCCTGCTTGTCGAACGCGGGGACCGCGTCGCCGGGAACGGTGCCCGGGGCGGGGGCCATCGGCTGCGCGGCGCCGGCCTTCACGGCGGCGGCGAGCGCGGCGCCGGCCTCGTTGGCGGGCGGCGGCACAGGAGCCGCGGCAGGGACCGCAGCGGCGGGCGGGACTGCGGGCGGCACGGCGGGCGGCACGGCGGGAACGGCCTGAGCCACAGGCGCAGCGGGCGGAACCGCGGCAGCGGGCGGGACGGCGGCTGCCGGCGGAACAGCCGTAGCGTCAGGCACGGGCACAGCTGCAGGCACCGCAGGCTCGGGGACGAACCCGCTCTGGATCGTGTTGGTGGCCGCGGGCGCCGACGGGGGCTCTGGGATCTGGTACTTGCCTCCGAGCGCCAGCTTCAGGAGCGCGTACTCGTGATAGCCGGCGGGCGAACGGCCGGTAAGCTCGCGGACCAGGATGTTGACGATCTGCTCGGCCGACAGGATGTTCAGGTAGGACTTGAGGTCGTTCAGGTCGTAGCGGGTGGCCATGATGTCCTGCGTTGCGGGGATCCTGAGCACGCGGCGGTTCGCGTCGAGCGCGAACTTCAGCGTGTAGCCGGACATCTCGCCCTTGTCGTGGCCCTTCTCGACCACGAACGCAGGAGCTCCCTGTGGCGCGGTGATGTCGCCGTTGGCATACGCCGCCAGGTAGTTGGCAGCGACCTGCTCGGCCGTGGCGCTGGGCGAGGGCTGGAACACGAGGCCGTTCTCGCCGACCAGCTCGTTGGCGACACTCTTCGAGAAGATGCCGATGTGCGCGACGCGCTCAGCCTCGTTGGGCAGGTACACGTTGCAGAACAGGAACAGCCTCTTCGCGGGAAGAACCGCGGGGACGCGGTTCGGGTCGCCGAACTTGCCGTCGTCGGTCAGGTACTGCCAGGTCGGGTCGGACTTGGCGACCTTGCGGACGATGTCGATCGGGCACTCCTCGCCGACCGAGCTGAGCGACACGATGTCGTAGCGCTCCTTCCAGTCGCCTCGGCCGAGCCTGCGGTATACGTGCGCGCCGTTGCCCCAGCTGGAGAGCTGCGGCGTATCACCGGGCAGGATGGCCGGGAGGTACGAGATGCGCTTGTCCGGGTTCGCCGGGTCGATGGCGGGAAGGATGCTGAACGTGATCGGCTGCTTCCCGCTCATGAACTTCGTCTTCACCCCGTTCTTGGTGAAGATCTTGTCGGAGTTCTCGCCTTCCTCGGCGAGCCCGCTGAACATGGAGTTGAATCCCATTTTCGTTTTCCTTTGTGTTGTTTTGTGTGTTGTTTTGTTTGTATTCGGCCCTAGTACGTGGGCAAGCGGTATTATACCAAAATCCTGCGTTCCGGTCATCCGTAATAAGTGCCCTGTATTGAGCGCAGATTGGCGCGGATCTGCCTGGCCGTCAGCTTCGGGAGCCGGTCGTCCTTGCGGCGCGCCCTCTGGTATTGCTTCTGCAGGTCCTTTACGAGCTCGTCCATGCCGCTGTACGCGAGGCTGAACAGGCCAGGCTTGTGCGTGATGGAGAGGTAGTACACCGTCTCGTCGTTGAGCGGGTCCCCGTGGCCCCAGTCCTCGTGTCCGTCGTCGTTTATCGGGAACGCCTCGCCCGTGAACGAGAACTGCGACTCGATCACGTCGATCTCGGCCAGCTCCTGCAGCAGGTCCTCGTCGTCGACGAGCTTGTTCAGCAGGAGCCCGTGGTCGCAGAATGCGTAGTTACGTGTGCTCATGCGGCGATCCTCCCCATCAGCTCGTTTACGCGGTCGGCGATTCCGTTGATCGTGCAGTACGTGTTCGGGCCGCCGGTCCAGTCCTTGGCGTGCTTCATCGTGCGGACGAGGATGTTGTCCGCCCAGCGGTGCGGGAAGAACCGCACGTCGCTGATGGCCAGGTACACGAACTTGTCGCGCACGGCGCCGTTCCCGGGCTTCTTGATGACGGCCGAGAACTCGTAGTGGTTCCGGTGCATGTCGACCTTGTAGCCGGGAAGGATTTTGCGCAGGTAGCGCGCATAGGCGTTCTCGAACTGCTTGTAGTCCGGGCCGGTCGTTCCGCCGCTTGAGAACTCGTAGCCCCACCAAGGCCGCAGCTTCTCAGGTATGTCTTCCTTTGTCATCTCCGTCCCCCTTAGCGGTAGTCAATCTCCACTACCTTCTTGAGTTTTACATCGTGCTCATCGCGCCAAGCCCGTTTACACTTTTTCACCAGCCTTTGCGCCTCTTTTTTCCTGCGTGTCTCGAACAGGGCGCGCAGATTCCCGTCTACGTATACCCCGTATTCTATGCGTCCTGTTTTACCGGCAGGGCGGCGACCCATGAACCCTGCAAGAGACTCTGTCATGTTATGTATCCGTGCTATCATAACGGCAAATGCCTCGCCTCTGGTTAGGCGGAAGTTGCCGCGGCTCGTCGCACGATTGGTAGTCACGCGTGCCATTTCAGTCCTCCTCGTCCTTTATCCGCCGCAGTCCGGCGATCACGTACACCAGCCTGCCCTGCACCGGGAACGGCATGGACACGAGCTCGTCGAGCCCGTGTTCGTCCAGTATGCGCTCGAACGTGTCGCACCACTTCCCGCGGACGTCGGGTCCGGCGTCGAGTTCGTCGGTGGCGAACCCTATCTGGCCGTCGGACTTCTCCGCGTCCCTGATCACGTCCCCCACCATGTGCTCGCCGAGGGCCTTCTTTATGTCGGCCACGGCGGCATCCAGCTGCTTGCGCGTCATGTCTGCCTCCTATCTGTTGTCGATCCACATCTCGAACACGGCCGTTTCCGTGTCGATGCCAGTCCACGCGCCGTCGGTCGCGTTCCCGTTTGCCTTGTCGCCGACAAGCTCGAGGACTTCGTCGGGGTCTAGGCTGACTTCCTCGACCTCCCCGTCCTCGTTCACCGACTCGAACTCGAGGCTCGTGCCGATGCGCCCGCCGTAGTTGAAGAGCTGGAGCCCGGAGGGCGTCTTGCCGTCCGCGCAGTACGAGACCTTCAGGCCTTCGTCCTTGTGCTCCTCGGCCCACGCGGCTATCACCTCCGCCACGGTGGCCGTCCCTTCGTTGTAGTGAAGCCCGACCGACAGCAGGGCCTCTGGGCCCTCGTGGCGCAGTCGCTCGTACAGCGCGTCGCAGTCGACGACACCGTCGTTGTCGGCCTCCAGCTGCAGGAACTGCTCCCACTTGCCGGCGTCCTTCATCATCTTGATCTCATCCTCGACGGCGGTGCCCTCGGGGTTCGCGATCCACTTGATGTCGTTTTCGTCTGTTGTCTGGAATTTCATGTCTCACCTCTGTCCGTTTGCGTACATATCGGGCCCCATGTAGTAGGCGTATGCCCCTGCCCGTATGACCAGGGCGTTCCTGCCCCAGTACTTCTTCCGCATTCCCGCTATGCTCGGGTACGGCCCGGCCGACCCGACGCAGCTCCGCTCCAGCGCGCGCACCACCTCGGGGCGGCCGCGGGTGCGGTAGTATAGCGTCCTTCCTCGTCCTGTGCCCATCAGCAGCCTCCGATGTTTGTCGGGTCGTACGGGACGATTTCGCCGCGCAGGGGCCCGGGGGACGCCGTGCGCCGCGCCTTCGCCTTCGCGGCCTTCCGCTCGCACCGCTCAAACGCCTCCCGGACGCGCTTCGGCATCCACATCGACAGCCTGACTGTTGCGATGATCGGCGTGCCGTCTTCCGGGACGAGCGTGACCGTCGGGTACGCCTTGGCCCGGAGCGAGCGCTGCACGAGATCGCCGCGCCCGCACTTCAGGAGAAGCCTGCGCATGGTCTCGCAGCACACCTTCTTCCAGCCGGCGACCGTCATCCGCTCGATGACGTCGTCGACGGCGCACGTCGGGCCGAACCCGTTGTTGTACGTGATCTCGACCTTGCCGTCCCTGGCCTCGACGCCGTGCGCTTTGGTCGTGCCGAGGGTGGCGAAGATCGCGTCGACGATCCTGTCGCAGGCATCGCCGTCCGGCTCGCTCTGCGCGACATCCCACGCCCTGCGGCGGTCCTCGCCGTACAGGGTCTCGTCTTGTCCGTCGCTCATGTCGCCTCCTTGTCGTGGAAGTGCCTGTCGAGGTGGTCGCGCAGCTCGATGAACGCGTTTACGGCGCACACGGTCTCGCAGGCGGACACGCCGTCCACGTCCTCGAACGTGGCGATTATGTCGCCTGCGTCGGCGTGCTTCGAGTCCGGGAACACGAGTCGCCCGCGCGAGATCCACGGGGTGTTCAGGCTCGTGGTAGGGACGCCGCGCGCGATCTTCCTCAGGCCGCGCAGGAGCGCCTTGAGCTGGGCCACCTCCTCTTTAAGCGCCTGTACCTCGCGGGCGTGCGCCGCCGCCATCGCGTCCACGTACGGGTCTACCGTGTGGCACGTGAATATGCCTTCACGGTCTCCGCACATGACGTGCCTGGCCTTTTCGGCCGCTGCGTCGAATGTCTCGTTAGCCATTTGCGTCCTCCTCCGGGTCGTACTCCTCGTCGCCCTCGTGCGGGTCTATGGAAAGCACGATGTCCCCCGGCTTGTGGGCGGTGACCATCATGTTCGGGTTGACGCCGTTGTTGCCCTCGACGTCCCCGATGCAGATGCGCGTGTCCAGGCCCTTCGGGAACTCGCCGGTGTCGCCGACGATCTCCACGAGCTGCCGGACGGTCATCGGGCCATAGTGGCTCTTGTCCTCGATGAACGGGTTCGGTGTCATTGCATTTGTTCCTTTCCTTCGATGGTTATCTCGTCCCCGTCCGTGCACGCGGCGCGTATGCGGGCCTCGGCCGCGTCGAAGAACATGTCCTCGACCTCGCAGCCGATGTAGCTCCCGACGCCGACGGTCTTGCACGCGATGGCGCACGACCCGCTCCCCATGAAGGGGTCCAGGACGGTCACGTCCTGCAGGTACGGCCCGGAGCTTCCCGCGACGTACGTCCGCAGCAACCAGCGGTAGAGCGCCACCGGCTTCTGGTGCGGGTGGATCTTCTTGGTGCCGGTCTCCTCGCCCATGCGGTAGCCGTCCCACCCGAGCGAGATGAGGTTGCACGGTATCCTGTACGACGTTCCGGCTATCTCGCACTTCGAGTACCGGAACGTGGCGCTCTGCTGCGCCATCTTGTCCCAGACGAGCAGGTAGTTCGTCGGCTCGAGCATGTCGGTGAAGTAGTTCCACCCCCAGATGATCCAGTTGCTCGACACGCGCTTCATCTCCGCGAAGTACTCGGGATCCGGCCGCCTGTTCATGTACTGGCAGTCCCGGTACCTCATGCGCGCCCTCCAGTCGCGCTTCTCCCAGTCGCGCCCGATGCCGTAGGGCGGGTCGGCGACCGTGACCACCGACGCGTCCCCCAGCTCGCGCATGACCTCGAGGCAGTCACGCCTGCACAGCCTCAGTTTCATGTGGACCTCCGCCTTGACACGCCCACAAGGGCCCGTCGAGCAGTTCGAGAGCCGCCGCGACGGTCCTCCTGTCCATGCACGTGACCAGTGACTTGTCGTCCATGGCCGACATGTGCAGGCCGCCTTTCAGCGTGCATTTGTGCACGCACAGGCAGGGCACCCCGTTTACTTCGTTTATCGCAAGCGAGTACCTGCCGTCGCTCGTGACCCCGGCTGTCGTGACCTGGCAGCCGGTTATGTTGAATTTTCTGCTGCGTCTGGCCATGGCTCACCACCAGTCGATCGTAATCGTGGCTATCTTCTGCTTCCGAGCCGCCGCGACGCCTTGCTTGAGGAGCTCGGCGCATTGCTCGCCGTGCACGCCGCCGTCTATGTCCTTGACGTATCCCGGCCGCCTGCGGAGCTGCGCGGCTACCTCCAGGACCCTGGCGTAGTCGACGAACCACTTGCGCTTCCTGCCCCTGCCCTTCTGCCTTTCCGGTATCTGTATCTCCCAGTGGTCCGCGTCCTCGACGTTGACGAAGTCCGAGGTGCCGGATGCCGTGACTTCGAGCCCCCTCCCGGTTAGGAACTCGCACAGCGAGCTCTGCGCCCAGTCAGAGACGCACGAGCCGTACTCCGGCTGCCGCGTCATCACGTATCCACGGCGGCCCATGTCAGCGCCCCCTTTCCCCGTCGCCGAACGGCCAGACGGTCGCGACGAGGACGGCGCACTCCTCGTGATCGTCCAGCGTGAGTATCGGGCAGCACTCGAGCAGCGCCTTCCCGGCCAGCACGCGCGAGTGCTCGAGCTGGTCTATCAGCGAGGCGCCGCTCGGCGCGGACATGGTCGTCGCGTCGGACGCGTTCTTGCCGCGCTGGTCGCGCACGACGAGCCTGACGTAGCACCGCGTTTGCTCCAGTACGTCGCGGAGCTTTGGCGCCGGGGCGCCCTTTCCGCCCTGTTTAGCGTTTTGGTTTGCGGACATTTTCCTTCTCCTTCCCGAGAGGTTCGCTCTCGAATGTCATGTGCTTGTTCTCCGCCAGGTCCATCCAGCGCTGGCCGCCCATGGCCTCGCAGAAGTGCTCGGCGACGAGCTTGGCCTCCCTTTCGTGGTGGGCCGTGACCTCCATCGAGAACGAGAGCTCGACGGAGGCCCGGACCCGGAACTTCTTCAGGCGGTCCCCGAAGTGCATGTCGTCGGTCTTGAGCCTGATGTCGGTCATTTGCGCGCCTCCTTCTGCGAGATCGGGACGATCTTGAACACGCGGCAGGCGTAGTACCACGGCTCGAGCCCCATCTTGGTTGTGATGATGTAGCCACCAGCGTCGCCTTCCGCGGGCTCGTACACGGCCGGCGGCAGGCAGTCGCACTTCGTGGCGTTGCGGAAGTTGGCGACTTCCTCTTCCGCCTTCTTCGCGGCGTACGCCAGCACGTCGTCCGGCGTCTCGAACGTGTGCTCGCAGGTGTCGTGCCCCGACTCGGTCGGGTACAGCCACTCCTCCACGAGCACGTAGTATACAAACTGTGTCATGCTTCGTCCCTCACTATTGTGTCCAGCGTTTCGACGGTGTTTTCCATGTCGACGTCGGTAAGGCGTGCCACGGCGTACAGGATGGACGTGAGCCGATCGTACATCTTGTTACCCTTGCGGGTCATGAACTGCCGGCTGCCGTCCGGGAACTCCCTCGGGCGCCGCAGGAAGAACCTGTCGTACTTCCCGTCGTTCATGACTGCAAGCAGGTCCTCCAGCGTCGGGTTCTTCAGCTCGTCCAGCTTCTTCGTCGTGATCCTGGGCATGTCACTTCTCCCGCATGAACATGACGAAGTTGTACGCCCACATCACGATGCTAGTGAGCCAGCCCGCGAGGCAGGCGGCCCACGCCGGGTTGTTTCCGAAATGGTGCGCCACGGACACTCCGCAGCCGCACGCGGCCAGCGGCACGCACCAGAGCAGCATGCGCTTTCTGTACTTGTTCATAGTGTCTCCCTGTGTTTTTCATCCTGCCCGCTCCGTGCGGCGGGTTCCCCCGGCGTCCCGGCGTCCGGCGCGTCGGCGACCAGGACGAGGTCGCCATAGCGCCACTCGGCGCGCGTGAGGTCCCCCGTCATGCCGCCTACGGAGACCTTCACCGTGCGCCCGTCGGTCCGGACGTTCCCGCTCCAGTGGTCGCGCAGGAGCTCGATCGTCTCTGCGAGCGTCATTTCGCCTTCCCTTTCTTCCCCTTGACCGGCGCGAGCAGCCGGTTCATGACTTCGGGGCTGACGAGGATCTTGTCTCCGGCCTTTTGGTTGGTTTTCATGGCCTCGGGCCTTATGACCACCCAGCGCCCGGTCGGCCACATCGGCTCCCCGCCATTCACGGGGAGCGCGAAGCGCGTGTTGCCGCCGAACTTCGAGCCGTCCTGTACGACCTCTATGGCAAGCACCCCAGTTGAGAACTTCTTCTTGCACTCGTCGCACGGGTTGAGGTCGAAGCACGCCTCGCGCGGCGCCTCCGCGTCGTTGTCCCCGTCCTTGCGGATCCTGCCGATGATGGCCACGCCCATCGGCTTCCCGCACCAGAAACATGTCGCCAGCGACGGGTTGAGCCCGTGCTTCGGCGAAATTGGTATTCCCTTGTCCTTAGCCATTGTTCTCTCCTTCCGTGTTTGTGAGGATGATCCGGTGTACCAGGTTTTCGTCCACGTCTACGGCGACGGAGCGGACCGGTACCGCCTCCTCGCCGTTTATGCTGACGTAGACGACGCGGCCGAGCGATATCGGGTCGGCCTTCGCGATTACCTCCTGCAGCGTCATCAGCCCCTCCTGAGTATGAGTTTCTTCATTACCCGCGGGCGGTACCCGTAGTGCACGACCATCTCGTCGCGCAGCCACGCGTACTCGCCCTCCGGGCACGGCTTGGTGGCGCGCCTGTACCAGTCGAGGCTGGCCTCCGAGTGCTGGCCCGTGTGCTCGTACGACATGACGAACCCCTGTTTCGCAGCGGCGTCCGGCAGGAACGCGACCGGCTCCCACCGGCGGTCGTGCATGTTCCAGTACTTCCGGAACACGATGCGGTCTGGCGGCAGCTCCTCGGCCACCCAGTCCTCCGTGTCGCACGCGAGCCCGAACGCGGGGCACGAGTTGAACTCGTTGCGCGTGCCCTCGATCGGGTACACGAGCTTCAGTCCCTCCTTCAGGAGCTTCTTCTCGTAGTCCGTGACGAGCTTCTTGTCCTCGTCGTCGAGCCCGCTCGAGTCGGCGTTCGCGAAGTACGAGGAGGCCCAGCAGGGCACTCCTTCAACTTTCGTGAACTTCGGCCTGTTCCGTCTTTTCGCCTTCATCTCCGCCTCCCTTCAGGTGCCGCAGCATCTTTTCCCGCGCCCATGCGATTCCGCAGGTCTCGTCGTGGTGCAGTGGCAGGTACCTGTCCCTGTCCTCCGCGTACTTCCCGTCCGTTATGTTCTCGCGGACCCATTCCGCGAGCTGCTCAGCCTCCTGGCCTGTCATCGCTCCTCCTTTCTCCTGGTTCTACGCCGCGAATCCCTCCGCACGGAGGTCCGCGGCCATCATGGCCCTCGCCGTCATGACGGGGACCGAGTTTCCGATCTGCTTCACCTTCTCGGTGCGGTTGCCGGTTATCACGTAGTCGTCCGGGAACGAGTGCACCCTCGCGAGCTCGTCGGGCCGGAGCATCCGGATGTGGATGTCCACGATGCGCCCGTCGGCCAGCATGGGGTACACGCTGCGGATGAACCCGCCGCACGCCACGGTCGGGCACGGCTCGGTGACGGGACGGCACGCAGACCCTCCCTGCTGCCCGAGGATGAGCGGGGTGACGAGCCTTATCCCGCGCGACGTCGTCGTGATCGTCGGGCAGGGGTCCGTGACGGGCCTCGCGGGCGAGCCGTTGTGCTGCCCGAGGATGAGCGGCGTCACGAGCGAGTACCGGTCGTGCGTCATCTGCGTCCCGAGCGGCAGGCTTCCGTCCTGTACCCCGCCGTTGTTGCAGTGGTCGACCACGATCGGCGTGCACAGCATGTGGTGCGCCCCGGAAGTCGTGATCGCGCTGCACGGGTCGTCTATCGACTCCGCGTAGCAGTTCTTGTTCATCCGCACGATGAACGGCCGGATGTCGACGCCCCAGTACTTCTGGGCTCCGACGGCGATGCGCTCGAGGGTCTTTGCCGCTAACGGGCGGCTGCGGTTGAATATGCTCTTGCCCGTGTCCGAGAAGTCGAGGCACTCCTTGACGGCGCGCCAGCGGGGTAGCAGGATCCCGTCCTGCGAGAACGTAGGCTCCGGCCAGACGATCTTCCCGCGGCCCTTCTTGACGGCCTTGAGGAAGAACCTGCGGCGGGAGGTCGCGTCGCCGTAGTCGGCGCAGTTGACGATCTTCCACTCGACCTCGTAGTTGCGGATCTCCAGCGACTTCAGCCACCACTTGAAGAGCTCGCCCTTCTGCGCCTTTATGGGCTTGAGCTCGTCGTCGAGCGGGCCCCAGCTCGTGAACTCCGGGACGTTCTCGATCGACAGGCGGTCGACGTCCACGTCGTCGCACCAGTCCAGGACGATGTTCGGCTGCGCCCTCAGCTGCCTGCTGCGCGGCCGTCCGCCGCACGCCCTCGAGTGGTGCGTGCACGACGGGGACGCGTGCAGGTGGTGTAGGTGCCGCCCTGGGATGACCTCGGACGGTATCACGACGGTGAGGTCCTGCTCGAAGGTGTGGATCCTCGGGTGGTTGAGCTTCATCGTCTCCACCGCCCTGTTCCAGTGGTTGACCGCCCAGTACTCGTACGGCACGTTTGCTGCGACGAGGGCCTCCACGGAGCCGGTGGTGTACCCTCCGGCCCCGCAGAACATGTCCCCCGCCTCGTACAGTTCCTCGGCCATCAGTCGCCCTCCGGTGTGGGCTTCACGCCTTCGCCTCCGAGCGTCTTCGGGACGAACCGCGCCCGTTTCCACTCGCCGTCGACCATGACGTGCGTGTCGTCCTCGACCTGCACGTCATCGTCGTCGGACCAGCACGGGTCGTCCTTCGCCTTCCCGACGGCTTCGTCGTACGCCTTCGACTCGGCCTCGTCCTGGGTGTCGGCCTCGACCTCGACCCAGGTGCTGAGCATCCGCGTCAGGCGCACCTTGTACTTGGGCTTCGGCTGCACGTGCTTCACGGCCGGGACGGGCGGCTTTAGTCCGCCGAGCGGGTTGACCACGTAGACCTCGCCGCAGCTGCTCACCTCTATGTCGGGCAGTGCGGTGAACTGCTCGAGCCTGAGGCTGCAATCGCCGGACTTGTAGCAGAACGCCCACCTGCTGGCGTAGAACTTGTACATGGCGTGCCGCGCCTCGTCCTCGTCCTTCGCCAGCACGGGCTGGACGCACGCGGCGAGCGGCGTGCCGCACCCGAACGTGAACAGGTATTTCGATTTCGGTTTCGCGCTCACAGCCCGTACTCCTTCTTTAGGCAGGCCGCGTCGTTCTGCCCGTGGAACTCGTCTCCGGCGTCGAGGAGCTTGCTGACGAAGTCTTCGAGCTTGACCGGGGCGAGCCGCGGGAACTTCCCGTTCAGCAGCTCGTCGGAGCGCCCCCAGACGCCGGCGATGCCGACCACTACGTCCTCGCAGTCCCCGTCGTGCTTGCCGATCGTGCACTCGAGCTTGCCGGTGGCGTTGTCGCGGACGGGCTCGATGTCGCCCCAGTCTTCCTCCGACGAGAGGTCGACCGGAACCAGTTCGCCTGTCTTGAGCTGGAGCATGAAGCACCACTCGTCCCACGTGTCGCTAAGGAACATCCTACGCCTCCTATCGTTTCTCTTCCTTGATTCCCGCGGCCTTCAGCAGAGACCTGTACTCGGCCAGGCCAGCCTCGGTCTTGCCCGCGCGGAGCCGCTCGAACATTCCGAGCAGCTCGGGCCCGTACAGTTCGATACGCTCCTTGTAGTGGGCGTATTCCCAGTGTTCTGCGTCCCAGTTGGGGCCCTGCACGTAGTCGCGCAGGAGCGACGGCTCCTTCACGTAGCTGGGGTTGACCTTGAGCAGGCTTATCGCCCAGCGCTTGAATTGGCGCAGCAGCTTCGGGTCGATTGCTTCGTCCTTCTTTTCGGCTTTCATGCGGTCTCCTTATCTCATTCGTTCCAGTGTGTCCCACGACACCTCCCTGAACCTGATCATCCGCCTCGGCGGGCGCTGGTCCTCCTGTGTCGCCTTGACTGTCATATCGTCCGTTCCGTACGCGTAGTCGGCCGCGTCGGTGAGGTCGATGCGCTCCTCCCGCACGAGCTTCTCGGCGTCCTGCCTGGCCTGCTCCTCCGTGTCGGTCTTGATCGCCACGCGCATGTGCTTGTGGCAGTCGATGTCGACGTAGAACCACTTCTTGCCGTCTTTCTTAGCCATTGTCCACCTCCTTTTTCCAGTCTTTCCAGACGCGGCGGGCCGTCTTGCGGATATGCGTCGCGAGCGCCTCCCAGCTGCGGTAGCCGTCCGGTGCGCTGAACACTCTCTTCGAGTAGACAGTCTTGCACTCCTTGGCGGAGACGACCTCGAGCGTGTCGTCCACGTCTCCCGCGCAGAGCTCCGGGTTGACCGCGGCCTCCGCCTCCGAGACGTACGGCATCTCGAAGTCCACGTCGAAGTCGCATTGCATTATGTTGTTGTGGGTCTGGCGCCCGATCTTCCAGGCGACGACCCACTGCTGCTTGCCGTTCTCGTCCGTGCCGTTGTCGTGCCAGCCCATGCACACGCAATAGCGGTATTTGTCGTTGTCCGCGAAGTACACGGAGCAGCAGCCCTGGTCTTCCTTCAGGAGCCACTCGTACCAGCCCTTCACCGTCTTGCCGGTGACTCCCTTCAGGTCACACTGTTTCATCTTTTAGCCTCCTATGGTCTACGAGATAGGTTATCTCGTGCCGAGTTCGCCCCAGCAGCCAGTCCTTGGCGAATCCGGGATCCGGCTCGTACGGGATCCGTCTGTGCATGAAGTCGACGGCCAGCTGGACAAGCGCATTCCTGCGCGTCCCGAACTTGTACCACTGGACGTGCTCCTTCCTGCGGTGGTCGAATAGGCACCACCAGACCCTCCCGTCCAGCGCGGTGCGCTTGACCGGCTCGAACCTCGACTGTCCGAACCGGACGAACCGGCACTGCGGGTACCTGCGGTCACGCGTCCGCATATCGCTTTGCCTCCTTCTTGGTGTAGTCCACGAGCCTGATCCGGATGCCGGCCTCCTTCGCCTTTTTCTTGACGAACTCGGGGTCGATCAGGTACCAGTTCCAGTGCTGGGGGAAGTGCATGCGGCACAGGATGGCTGCCTGGCGCTTCGTGCGCACCCGCGACATGAACACGACATGCTTGAACGCGTTGAACTTCCCCTCGACGGGGTTGTAGTTCGTCCCGCACACGGCCCAGCGGTGGCCGCCGACGCGGACAACGGAAAACCGCGTCTGCGTCGCGACCTTGCCGTCCGGGAGGACCCGGACGGTAACGGACTTCGTTGTGACGGCGCCCGGCGGGAGGTTGTCGTCCTGTCTCATGACAGTCACCCCAGCACGTTGTCGATGAGGCCGCGCTTCTGCACGACGTCGTAGAGGGTTGACGCCGCCCTGCTGTCCTCGAGCGAGAGGTCTATCGCGTCGAGCTGGTCCTTGAAGTCGGAGTAGTCCTTGAACCCCCGTCGCAGCACGTCGGCCAGGGCGGTTACAACCGAATTTGCGGCGCCGACGCGGGTGAGCCTGCCGCGGGCGAGGTACTTTCCGGCGCGGATGACGGATGAGAGCGGGTACTCGCTCCCGACGTACTCCGTACGGCCTGTTACCGCCGCCTCGATGAACCCGTCCGTGCAGTACGCGTCGCACGAATGCGGCCCATCGCCGTAGCCGGAGAACGTGATGCCGGCCTGGATGTGGGTGAAGTCGAACGACTTCACCAGCTCCTTCAGCGACGGCTTGCAGTACCTGCAGAACTGCACGACCTGCCTGTTCGGGAGCTCGACCGTCAGCGCGTTGGCCGTGTGCGACAGGACCTTGCAGCCAAGGCTTTCCGCCTTCGCCCCGACCACGTCGATGATGAACTCGTTGCCCTTGACGGGGTAGAGGTCGAAGTCGCTGACCTTGTCGCCGCAGACCGCGCCGCCGGCGAGGATGAACGGCTTGTCGTCGACGAGCGAGTAGACCTTGACGTAGTCCAGCCTGTACGCCCGCATGCAGATGGTCTTCCGCGCCACCGCCTTCAGGTGTACGGCAAGCCCAGCGTCGAGCTTGGCTTTCGAGGTTTCCTGGGTCTCCGGGGTCTCCGGATCCGGCGCCTGTTCTATTTCTTCCATGTTTCCTCCTCTACTGGTTGTCGAAACTCGCGAGGTGCTTGATGAACTCCTGGCTCATCTTGCACCCCTTGAGCGTGCATACGATCGCCTGCATTCTCGCGACCATCTCGTCCGGCTTCATGTTCGAGTCGAGGATGTCCATCATCTTCGACAGCGCCTCGCAGGTCGTGAGCCCGCCGACGAACTCGGTAGTCATCGCGGTTATGCTGCGGCCGAGAAGCGTGCCCTCCGTGATGTCCTCTGTGTGGTTCTCGAACATCTCCGCGAGCGAGTCAAGCCGGTCTTCGTGGGACTCGCCCCCGACCCGGAAGTCGAGGACGGCCTCCATCTTGACGCGGATGTTCTCAGTCTCGGAGCAGTCCATGGTGTTGACGTCCATGCTACCCCTCCACTCTCGCTTCGGACACGTACCAGTTGACGCCGTCGTCCTCTGTGCCGGCGATGTAGGCGGTTTCCTCCTCGCACTCGTCGTCGAAGATGAAGTCCGGGTCCGGGAACTTCTCCTTCTTGGTCTTGGTGAAGTCGGCGATCATCGCGTCCTTCGCCGCCGCCTTCGACGAAAACACCCGGACCTGCGGGTCCGACGCGTTTCCGGACTCGTCCCGGTCTATGCGTGTAAGAACTCCAACTGTCATGCTGTTTTCTCCTTTCTGAACCACCTGGTTCCGTCCTCCTCGAACTCCCACCCGTTCGCCTCGCAGAAGTCCCTGAAGTATTCCTCGCTTTCCTGGTCGCGCCAGTCGTTTTCGGCCGCTTGGAAGAGAGACTCCACGCAGTCGCGCAGCACGCTCCTGACCGTGTTGCGGTCGTCGGCCGCGATCGTGCGGACCGTCGACTGGCGCCGTGTCTTCTTCTCGGCGTCCCAGACCGTCCCGAAGCAGAAGTACGCCAGCGGGTCCACGGCATCGTTGTCGAAGCACACGCCAGTGAACGGGCACGTCCCGTCGTACACGCGGTCGTAGAAGACCTTCGACTGGTACACGCGGCTGTCGGCGGATACGGCCCTGAACAGCTTTCCGTCCTTGTCGTGCGTCCAGTAGTGGCGCGTGGGGGTCAGCAGTATGTGGGCGTGGTTGTTCCAGAACCAGGCCCTGGCGCGGTTGCCCCTGAGGGCGAGCACGTCGTCGTCGATGCGGGCCATGCTTACGCTGAACCGGTGGCTGTACGGGCTGTACGACCAGTCGGTGATGTCGACCCCGAACTCCTTCTCGAAGGCCTCGATCGTGTCGCGGACCTCCTGCCCCCAGTGGTGCTCCTCGCTCTCGCACCACTTGTTGAGGGCGCGTTCCTTCGCCTCGTCGGAGAGTTCGTCGTAAGTAAAGACCTTTACTGTGGCATCCCTCATTCCCAGCCTCCCCTGTCTATGCGGCGTTCCGGCGGGAACGGGAGCTCGCGCATGTCGATCCCGTCCGTGTCGAACAGCTGCGCGATCGCCGCCCGCACGGTCTTCTCGAACATGACCTTGGCGAGCGTCTCCCTGCTCGAGCTGCGGCGGCTGCACTCGCAGAGAAGGAGCTTTCCGCCGGTGAACGCGGCGAAGCTCTCGAAGTTCTCGCCCTTGGAGATCGGCGTCACGTGCAGGTAGTACCCCCGCTTGTCGACCTGGCCGGTCCCCCAGTTGTGTCCGCCGAGGCTGTACTTGATCTCGCACTTTACGTGTGTACAGTCGTTTTTCTCGCCGGTCTGCGTTGTGACAAACCCCTTTGCCACGGGGCATAGCACTGTAAGTATGCTCATTTCCTCTCCTTCACTTCTGGGTTTGCAAAGTCGATGTCCTTGTAGTCCGGCTTGCCCTCGAAGAACTTCCTGACGAGGTTCTGGTGGGTCTCGTCAAACATCTTCAGGGCTTCGGCGTCGCGCTTCGGGCTGCGGCGGGCGCACTCGAGCGTCAGCCACTTACCTGCGGTATACAGCACATAGGTCTCGAGGAACCCGTCGCGCTTGACCGGAGCCACGGAGATGTAGTATCCCCGCTTCTCGGGCTGCCCCGAGATGCAGTTGTGCCCGCCCTTGCTGTAGTGCAGGCCGCACCGCACGAACGGTTTGTTATTCTCGTTGTCATGCCCTTTCACGGGGTAGTAGACGATCTTTTCAATGCTTCCCATCGCCTGCCTCCTTTACAACTTCGATTGCCGGACAGTCGTCGCCGTCTTCGGCCTCGAACCCGTCGGTCCAGACGCAGACCTGCCCGGCGTTGACCCGTTCCCGCATCTCGCGCACCGCGTCCTCGGGCGACTTCGCCCAGATGCGGTAGTTCCTGCTAACCGGCCAGGTGACGCGGACTTCGTGGACCGTCCCCGTGACGCCGGCCGAGCACGAGAAGTCGTCCGGCGAGAACTCCATCCCGGCCGCCCACTTCTTTGCCTCCTCGTCGGATATGAGCTTGACGGCCTGCACGAACTCGTGGTACGACGTGCCCTCGCCGCGTTTCCCGTTCCGCTCGTCAAGGATGCGCTGCTTGACTTCCTCGCGCTGGGCTTCGTTAAGTTCCTCCCATGTCATTTGGGCCCTCCACTTTCTTTACGTTCATTGTTATCCCGTGCGACTCCCAGTTGTAGTGCCCGTGGGTCAGGATCGCGTCGGCCTTGCGCATGGCGTCCTTCTTGGACGTCGCCTCGACCTCGATCTGGCAGACCAGCTTCTCGGTCGAGGTGACGGTGTATCTGCCAGTCATTTCCCGTGCCCCCTGCGCCAGAACATGAGCTTGCGGAAGAACGCGCGGACCTTGCGGAACCGCGCGCGCCACTCCTCGCGGATCTTCTCCATCTCCATCTCGAGACGCTCCTGCTCGATCGGGTCGTACTCCCGTGCGCACGACCCGTCGGGGCGGGTGTACACGCACCCGTCACACGTGTGCATCGCCGCCTCCCATTACCTCGCAGGGGTAGACCCGCCAGACGATCTCGCGGTCGTCCTTCGAGTAGCAGCACCGGAACCCGCGCTTCAGCAGCTTGACGCCCTCGGACATGACCTCCTCGACGGCGTCGTCGATCTCCTCGTCGCCGGCGTCGGAGCCCTCGAGGTCCTCGACGATGCGCTCGCGCACGGCATCGCGCAGCTGGCGCATGGCGATGCGCCGGCTGGCGCACGCAAGCCCCCAGGACGACAGCGACTCGTGGATCGTCGTGTGGTCCTGGGTGAGGGTGAACGCCTCAACAAGCATCCATATCATTGGAACATCCTCCATACGCGCGCCCTGATGGCGTCGCTGAGCATGAGCCGCTCCGCCTGCGTCATGGTTATCTCGTTGCTGTCGCAGACGAGCTTGGTCTTGCCGTGGAACTTCGCCCCCGTGCGTACGAGCAGCCGGGACGTGCCGGGACGGCCTTCCTCGACGACCGTCTTCGAGTACGCCAGGCAGCTGAGCTCCTCGAGCAGCACGGCGACGTCCGCCCCCGTCAGAACCACCGTGTCGACGACGACGGGGTGTCCGCCCGGGTCGCAGTTGCTGTCGTTGTCGAGATTTGCCTTCGACGCGACCTGCAGCGTCATGTGCGACATGGTCACGTCGAAGAATATCCTGTCCCCTGATTTAAGCGTCATTATTTTGCCCTTTCTGGTTTAGCCAACGAGAGGCCCATGCTGGCGAGGACCGCACGGAGCTCGATCAGCGATCTGTTGCCGAAGTTGCGGTAGCGGCGCATGTCACACTCGGACTTGGCGATGATGTCGCCAACCGTGTGTAGATCGGCGTTGTACAAGCAGTTGCTGAGCCTGGTCGAGATGTTGAGCTCGTCCACAGAGATCAGCTCGGGCGGCACAGGCGTAGGCGCGAGCGCCGTCTCGATCAGCGAGAGCATCAGCGGTTTCTGCTGCGCTGTCGCGTCCGGTATCGCGGCCTTCAGCGCGGAAAGAGCGTCGCGAAGACGCTTGTTGTCCTTCCGCAGTACGTCGGCAATCCGTTTGTAGGTATCCATCGTAGTTATCCTTTCATTGTGTCCACTACCGCGGCCTTGAGCGCCCATGCGAGCGCGGCCGCGTGGTCCTCGTCGAGGACTGTGCGCTGCGTCCTTTCGTCGTTGTGACGCTCATAGACGTGACATAGGCCGTCCCGCTCGAGGCGAAGCACGTACACCTCCCCGCTGTCAGCCGTGACTTCCACGCTTTCGAGCTCCCTGGACAGGCAGCGGACCATAGCCGCGGCGTCGGTCACGCGGAACTTGCGCTTGACGTCCGGCCTGTATTCGCTGCACAGCTCGACGACCACCAGGCCGCGCTCACTCCGGATGTGCAGGTTCACTGACCGCGCCACCGGCTCCGGTCTCGTTACCGTTATCTTCATTTTCGTCCTCCAGTATTCCGCCTTCCGTGAAGGCCTCTAGGTTGAAACTGAGCGTCTTGCCCGTAAGCTCCCGCTTGAAGCAGTAGACCAGCTTCTTCTCGGCGTGCTGGGCGTTCTTTGCCCGCACGTACATGAGGTGCTCGCCGTTGAGCCGCACCGAGTAGAGGCCCTCGTGGTTCACCACAGGGGCCTTTTCCGGCTTCATGACTAGTTGTAGCATGACGTCCTCCTCACCACTATGTTACGACCAAGGTCACCAACCTGCGCCTTGTACCTCACCCCGTAGACGCCGAACCTGCGGTTCATCTCTGCCGCAAGCGCGGTCGGAGGCTGGACGTCACGGGGGACCGAAACGACCACGTGGTCGTTCGCGTTCGGGCATAGCTTCGCGGCGAGGTCCATTGGGTTTCCCGGGTAGACGGCGCGGCACGACCAGTTCACACAGCTCTGTACGGCCGTACGGTCGAAGTTAGTCATCATTCTATCTCCTCCTTTTCCGACACCGAGATGAGAAGCCCGTTGAGCCAGACGTCCCAGGCGTACCCCTGGGCACGCATGGACTGAGCCAGCTTCTCGACGAACTCGTTGATGTCTGCGCCCGGCATGTACGTCGTGTCGATGTCGACGCGGTCGTACTCTGCCGGGCGCATGACGGGGGCGTGGGGGACGCCCATCTCGTTCGCCACGGCTATCGCGTGCCGCTCGACCACCTGGAGATCGTCGAACGTCATAGCCCCTCCAGGTCGCGTGCAGCCTTCCCGGCGAGCGTGCCTTCGCGTCGCTGCACGACGGTGTACTTGCCGCTTCGCACGCGCTTCGACGGGGAGGTCGCGGTTATCGCGTCCGCCGGCTGCGGCGTGACGGTGCCCCAGCCGTCGACGGGGCGCACCTCGGCCGCCTTTACCTGCTTGAGCTGCTCGGCTACGATGCGCTCGATCGCCTGCCCGATTCCCTTCTGGTCGGCGTCGTCGCTCACGGCGACGTCGACAACGTATTTAAGCATAGTCATGCCGTCCTCCTATTCTAGTCCCTCGATCGTCATCTGACCTGGGATGTCTTTCTTTCGCACGTTCCCGTCCTCGCCCCAGTAGGCGAGCCACTTCTCGCGCAGCTCGTCGATGTCGGCGTTGACGCGGTCCTCGTTCGGGTGCTGTTCGACGGCCTCTCGCACGTCGCCTATGAAGTCTTCCATCCAGCGGATGCGCTCCTCGGCCTGCTTCTTGACGCGGGCCTTGGACTCCTCCGGCACGTTGAACTTCATGTACTTGTCGAGCTGCCTCTCGAGATCGGCCTTGCCGGCCTCGGCGCCGCTGATCATGTTCATTGCCTGCGGGTAGGTCTCCTCCACGTCGTCCTCCTCGAGCACCGTGCAGAACTCCGAGATGGAGTGGTTGCCGCGTATGTTCTCGAGCAGCCGGTCGGTGACGTCCGTCCACGACTCCCCCGCCGCGGACCGGATCACCCACAGGAGCTCCACGATGCCGCCGAAGTAGTGCAGTTCGTCGTCGCACGTCTCGTCGCGGAGGGCCGCGAACACTTCCCGGAGCCCGTCGAAGTGCGGGCACTCGTAGTACCTGCCCGCCTCGAAACGGCGTATGTCGTTGGACCTCCTGCAGGGCTCGGGCATGTCGGAGATGAACCCGTCCCGCGAGCACCAGGTCTTCTGCATGCGGTCCGTGCACAGGTCCCTGTACTTCGGGAGGAAGATCAGCTTCTCGGCCTTGTCGAGGAAGTCGTCCTCGACCTCGAACTCCAGCTCGAGCCAGTCGTCGCCGAAGTTGTACTCGCGCGGCGAGTCGAACTTGAACGCCCGTATGGAGACAACCCCTACGTCCTGGAGGACGCGTTCGTGTGCGAACGCCTTGGTGGCCTCCATGCACATCATCTTCCCGAACGTCTCGTGGCTGTAGTCGTCGCAGACGAACCCGCCGTTCTCGCGGATCTCGGCCGCCTCCTCGCACCACAGGCTGTCGTACCCGAAGTAGCCCCAGTAGGTGCCGGGGTTTATGACCGGCGCCACGAGGCTTGATGTCCTGAACGTCTTCATGCGGCCCTCCTCGGGTAGAGCACCCAGCCCTCGTCCTCCAGGGAGGCGTCGACGCCCTCGTACAGCCAGCCCGGGAGCCGGTTGTCGCGTCCGCGGGGGCACCACTCGAGGAGCTCGTCCAGGCAGCGCACGTCCATGCGCGAGATGAGCTCCTTCGCCTTTTCGAGGGCGCGCGCCACCAGCGCGCGGTGGCTGGTCGGCTCCCCCTCACCGAACGTCATCTGCACCGCGGTCAGCAGCGCCTTCGGCCCGTCGATCACGTTCGCGATGTGCGGCACGTCCTCCAGGACGACCCGCTTGACGCGGTCGAACGCTATAGACTTCATTCGCCCTCCTTCTTCTTTTGCGCCTGCGCGGCGTATGCGGCGTATCTCGCCGCGTCCAGGTGGTCCTGCGCGGCCTGCCACTCGCGGGCGAGCTGCAGCGCCTCGTCGTACACGTATGCGTCGGTGAGCGTGTTGGGCACGGCGATCTCGTCAGGGGCGCTCTTTTCGCCGTACCCCTGCGTCCGCCGTATGACCGGATGCCCGTCGCGCATGGCGACGTGGTATCCGCGCATCGCGCCTGTCTCGGGGTTCAGGACGTGCAGGCGCCTGAACCTGAACTTGTCGTTGCGCGACTCGCGGACGAAGCCCGAGAACGCGGCGAGCGCGGCGTTTTCCGGACCGTCGGCGGCTATGGCGCGGCGGGCCTTTGACGAGTAGACCCGGCAGACGCGCGTCTTCAGGCCGGGCAGCCTGTCCTCGCACTCAACCCATGTGTCGAATACCATAGGACCTCCTTATACTCCTTTGGACCCTTTGAGCCTGGCGTAGAACTCCCGCCGGTGCGCCTCGTGGGCGCGCTCGCTGAGGACGTGCTCCAGCGCGTCCATCGCCGCGCGGGGCGTGCGGTACTGCGCACGGCCGGCAACAGTCTCCTGAATATAGAGCGTGGCCGGGCCGTCCCAGTCGGACGTGAACCAGTAGCGGTACCCGCGGACTGGGGCGCCGGTGAAGTCGCGGAAGTCCTGCACGAGCCTGTACGGGAGCCCGGACTTCTCCAGCGCCTCCGCGGTCTTGTTGTACCGCGTGTTCCTGCATATCGCGTTCCGTGCAGCCGCGAGCTGGTCGAGCTCGCGCCTGTAGGCCGCGAACGTCGGCGCCGGCGCGCCCTTGCGCACGCCGCGGTCGCTTTTCCCGCCCGAGCCCATCAGCCGTCATCCTCTACCTCGAGCCCGTACTTGTCGAGCACGAGGTTGACGATGCACAGCGGCACGTCGGCGTTGCTGCGGAACACGTGGTCGTCGCCGGTCTTGCCGGCGCTCTTGTCGCACGCCTTCCGTATCTTCTCCAGCTCGCAGTGCAGGTCGAAGTCGCTCGTGGCCAGCAGGAGGTCGTGCAGCCAGTCGAGCGCCTTGGAGAGCGCTGGCTGCTGGTCTAGTACGTCGGTGCCGTCCCTGAACGTCGCAAGCGTCCTGGTGCTCCCCAGCGGCTCGTACGACTCGTGCGAGTAGCACGTCACCTGCACCTGCCCGACTTTCGCCTCTGCGGGCGCCTTTGTGGTCGTGGTCTTCGCCATGGCTAGCCCTCGCAGAGCGTTGCGGTGATCGAGTATGTGGCCTCGTCGTCCTTGTACCATACGGTGCCGAGGTTGCTCTCCACGTCCTTGTAGCCGTGCTCCTTGAGCCAGGCCACTATTGTCTTTTCAAGTTCTTCTGGCATATTGTTGCCTCCTTTTTTAGCGCATGAACCCGATTTTCGGGTTTGAGACCTGCGGGAACACGGGCGCGACGAGTAAGTGCGCCCGTGAGTCGTACGGGTGGTCGCTCGTGAGCTTCCAGCCGCGCTTCCTGGCGTACTCCGCCGCAAAGCCCGCGTGGCGGAACAGCGCCGCCTCGTCCAGGCTGCTGTGCCAGCCTACGCCGGTCCAGTACATCAGGACGCCGCCCTTCCGAGAAGTCGTCCTCTCGAGGACATAGAATCCGTTGTCACCGGCCATGGCTACCTCCCCGTGCCGAGGCCGGTGACCTCGTGCGCGATCTCGCTCATTTCCCGTGTGATCGGCGTTCCGCTGCCTACGACGGCGATCGCCTGCGCAAGCGCCATCAGCTTGTCCATCTTTTCCTTGTCGCTCATACTGCTCCTTTCAGTGTATCAGCCTGTTGTATTCGGCGTCGGTCAGATTGCCGAGCCAGGTGCTCGCCTTCTCGAGATTGGCCTGCACGTCCTTGGGCACTTTCTTGCCGTGGCGCTTGCACCACTCGGCTATGAGGGACGACCGGATCCAGTTGTGGAACCCGTCATCGAACCATTGCTCGCTGTGCTCTTCCGGCTTTCCCATGGCTTTGCTACTTTTCTTTGGCTTCCGTGGCTGTCCGGCCCGCTTTACCCGCAGCGACTCTGGGTCGCGGTCCCAGCTGTACCCTTTGCGTACCCATCCGCGGTGGCAAGACCGGCCGTTCGGGCCGGGCACGCACACGATCGTCGCGAAGGCCAGCCCTGGCTTGCGGGCGAACGCGGGGCTCGGGTGCTCGTACCTCTCCACGGCCTCGGCCTCCGACATGCCCTCCGGCATTGTCCAGAGGCCCCGGCTTCCGTCGACAATCAGGTAGCAGTCGTGCCCGTGCAGCGCCCTCAGCTGCTCCAGCGTGCGCATCCCCGTCGGTCGTGTCATGCGTGCCATCGCCCGCCTCCTATATTACCGGGTCCACGTACGCCGTCAGGAGGCACTTGCCGTCGCGGCACGTGGCCTTCATGCGGACCATTATCTCGCCGTGCGCGCCGAGGAGGTGGTTCAGCTCGAACGTGCTTTCCTTCGCGCCGGGGCTGTAGTCCGTGTTCCTGCGTATCTCGGTCAGCGTGGGCGAGCTCGCCATCCAGCGGAACGCCATGGTGGCGATCCTGTCGTCGCCCACGGCCGTGGTGTGGTGCCGGAATATCTTGAAGTCCCGGCTCTCGTCGTCGGGTATCTCGATCCCGACGGACGCCACGTGGCTGTCCATGTCGACGAGCCCGCCGTAGTTCGCCTCGCGGTTGAGGTTTACCTGCTTTCTCTGTTCTTCTGCCATCGTTACTCCTTTACGTTGATTGCGTCGTCGTGGTTCAGGACGAGACAGACGCAGCATCCGTCGTTGAGGTCCACCTGGACCTTGCCGAACGCGTCGATCTGCTGGCGGATATACGTCTCGTCCTTCCTGGTATAGCGCATCCCGTGCTGCTTGAACAGGCCCTTCACGTAGTCGATGAACTCCTTGAGGGCCGCCTCCTTCGTCGAGAACGCCTCCGGCCAGGGGGTCGTGAACTCCGGGTCCTCGTTGTCAGAGTCGCCGAACGTCACCGTGCGCCAGACCTCGCCGGCCAGCCCGTTCTCGTCGATGTCGAACCTGTACCGCTCCGAGCCGGAGCTGATGTCGTATGCGTTGCGGCGGTCGAACTCGCGGCGCAGGTACTCCTTCAGCCTGGCGACGCACCCCTTCCGGACGACAGTGGTCCCGTCGGAGCGCCGCACCGAGAAGAACGACTTCGCCTCGGGGTGGTTCTCGTCGTTGGCCATGGCCTGTGCGAATCCGAGCCGGAAGTCGATGCGGTTGAGGACGTACTCCACCGCCTTCCCCACGGCCAGCGCCCTGGTCGTGTACGACCCCTCGACGAAGAAGTCGTCGCCGCAGTCCGTGTCGTCCCGCGACGATACGGTCCAGACCTTCATTTGCCCCCCTTGTCCCGGGCGGATTCGACGACCTCCATCGTCTCGAACCCGAACCGTGTCTCTGAGAACCTGCATTCGTCGGCGCGTGACGCCGGCACGCATGGCAGCTTCATGAAGTCGTACACGGCGAGAGCAACGGCACGCGCCAGCTCCTTCTCCTCGTCGCTCGGCTCCTGCTTGCCGGAGTACTTGTCGGCGAAGAAGATGTCGGCGACCGACTCGGCCAGCCCCTCGATCATTGCCTCGCCGCTTTTGTACACGCCGGTGTTGCAGGTTTCGTCCTTGTAGGTCTCCTGCAGCACGAACACGATGTTCTTGCCGAAGTCCTCGTCCCTGTCCTGATTGCCCGCATCGTCGTTTTTCTTTGACATGGTTTCCTCCTTAGTCTATGTATCCGCCTTCGTAGACCCGCTCGCAGTGCACGGCCGCGTCGCAGACCCCGTGCCCGCCGACCTGTGACGGCAGAGGCCTTCGGTACTCCGGCTTCTCGAAGTCGTTCACTTCGAGGAACTTCAGCTCGTTTCGCGCCCATTCGCACTTCGGGTACCGGGCCAGGATTGACTCCAGCTCGGCTTTGCGCTTCTCGTATTTCTCCTCGGCCGTCGGCTCGCGCTGCTCGATGCCGAGATCCTCACGTGCTTCCGCCATCGTCATTTCGCACCTCCCTCGTACTTGACTACGACCATCTGGTTTACTCCGCCGTCCCACACGAGTTTCCACTTCACGCCGCGCGTGTCGACGAGGACGTCGTTCGGCTTGCCGCGCCTGTAGCGGTACTCCCCCTTGCAGGCATAGGGCCAGACGCTCGCGCACAGGCCCCTGCGGAAGAACCAGCAGCCCGTGCACGGACCCTTGCCGCTTCGCGTCGTAGGCAGTACGGGGACGGCCGCACAGGGGCCGACCGTCGTAACGGTCAGCTCACGTATGTAGTTCCGGATCATGGCGTCCCCCCTACACGAACGCCCGCGGGCTGTACTTCGTCTCGAAGCACTGGCTGCGGACGATGCGGGCGAACGCCCTCACGTGGTCCTCGTACTCCCCGTACGTCATGTCGCGCGCCATGTCCTCGTATATGCGCTTGCGGTCGGCCGCGACGGCCCACGCCTTTCCGGGCGACGGGACGTCCAGCAGGTGCCAGTCGTCGCCGTCCGGGAGGTGGTTCGACAGCCAGCCCTCCGACGCCTCCTCGTCGTTCAGGTGGTGGACGAGGCAGTCCATCGCGGCCAGCACCTCCGCGTGCGACGCAACGTCGCTCTCTCGGAGCTTCTTGTCCTTGTAGTCTGCGAATGCCATGTCGTCCTCCTACCGGCCGCCTGGCCCTTCATTTGCGCATTCTCCAGCCGCAGCCGGGAGAGGATTTCCGGGGGGCGCGGAGAGGGCTGCGCGGCAGTCCGCTATCATCGCGTCGATCTCCGCGTGGTTGATGGATATCGTTTCGCACGGAATCGCCGCATGGATCTTCAGGTTGTCCATCACCCCATGCACGGCCGTGCGCAACTGCACCACCTCATTGCACAGCGCCTCCACCACGTCGTCCCACCGCAGGCGGCTCACGTCGCACCCGCTTGCCAGTTCGGTCTTAGCCCGTTCACGAAAAAGGGCTATGTCGTTGTCCGTTATCGCCATGTCAACCCCCTCAGAACCAGTTTCCCTGGCTGTCCATCATGCACTCCTTGCCGCAGTACTTGCACTTCCCGGTGAACGACACGCCATCGAATCCGCCAGCGTCGCAGTCGTGCCAGCCGAGTATGTCGTGCCCCCAGCGCTTGCGGCACACCGTCGCGGCCAGCACAAGAAAGACAATGGCGCAGACGGCCAGCGCCAGCAGTATAACCCCAAGTGTCATGCCTATGTTCATCTGTGTTTTCTCCTTTGTTGTTGGTTGTTTACAGGGCGCATTGCGCAAAGTCTCCCGGAAAAAGCCAGCATCCCCTGCTGCGTCAGCCGGCGAGCTCGCCTTCTTCCGTGACTTCCCACACGCCGTCAGCGTCAGTCATGAACAGCTTGACGTCGCGGTCGTCGTAGTCGACTCCGAGCTTCTCGCAGTCTGCCTTGCAGGCGGCTACGCACTCTTCGATAGTGCTGAACTTGCCGCTGACGACGCCGTCAGGCAGGCCGGCTCCGCATTTGGCAGCCGGGATTTCGTAGTGGTACGGCTTGTTCGTGCTCTCCCCTCTGTTTTCGGTTTGACGCGGGGCAGGGCTGGATCCGATACCTGGCTGCTGCCGGGCCGCCGGCGCCGTTCTGGCCGCGGCTGCGTCCTTCTTGCACTCGCGCGCGATCCTGTCGAAGCAGCGGGTGCACAGGTCGAACCGGTAGTTCTCGGGCGTCGCCGAGCCGCCGCGGATGCGGCGACGCGCAGCCTGCTTGATGACGTAGCCTGTCTCGATGTCGTGACCGCAGACATCGCACACTATCTTCCGCACCTCAGCCATGGCGCACCGCCTTGAACTTGTACTTGCGCTGGATTGCGCGAGGGGCGTTCGACAGGCGACGGCGGATTTTCCGCACGGTCTTCTGGCTCCTGCCGTTGGGCGGGTTTGGGTCGACAAGCGTGAGCGGTGCGCACCCGCCGTAGTAGTGGAGGACGAACATGCGCTCGCCCGACGCGTTTACGCGTTCAGCCTTGTCTGTGATGTCTTTGTCCATGGTATTTTTCCTTTTGTATTGTACAGAGAGACGCCGCCGGCCGGCCCTTCAGCCGATCGGCGGCGTCCACCTCCCTGCGGAGGACGGCGTGTGCCCACGCCTTATGCGAGTTTCAGGGCATTGCTCCTGGCCGCATGTCCACGGCGGGCCCGTAACGTAACGCGGTGCGGACGCGAGCGTGCCTGGTCGGCACGCCTCCGGGGGAAGGTCCCCGTCATGCAACCGGCACTACCTTGAGCTGCACCTTCAGCACCTGTACCATGGGCTTGACGGAGTCGTCGAGCGACGCTACGAGCGCCTGTACCCAGGGGGAGGCAAGCCCGCGCTCGGCCGCCTCCTTCGAGCCGTAGCACTCGGCGTGCAGCAACCCGTCAGTCCAGTTCCAGCATGTCTCAGGCGCAGCCTTGTAGCCGCGTTGCACAGTCGAGCTGGTCACGTACATCGGCGGGAAGCAGAAGTGCATCCCGATCACGTATGCGTGGCCCGTTGCGATATCCTGTACCGTTGCGCGCATGGCAGTCTCCCTAGAACGGGCGTGCGGAGTCGGTTGTGGCCAGGCTGCCGTTGCTCCACTGGTACGAGCGCGTGCCGATCGCGCGGTCCAGCTGTCCGCGGAGCACGGCTATGTCCTCCATCGCGTCGGTCATGCGCTCGTAGGCGTCGACGGCCATGCGCCGCCTGGCGCTGTTGTTTGTGCCGTCGCTTTCCTCTGCGTCACGGAACGTGTACTGCGAGGCGGCCTGCGCGCTCGTCTCCGCGCCCTTGACAAGGCTGCCGCGGGTCACCCCGAGCTCCTTCTCGAGCTTCTCGAGCGTCAGGTCGTCGGTGTCCGTCGTCCAGTCGCAGATGAAGTACAGCTTGCGGCTGTTCTTGATGACGCCGAAGAGGATGGGGTCGCGGCGCTTCTCGCGCTGCTTCTTCTCCTCCTTCGCCGACACCTTCTTCTCGACCGCGGTGGCCTTCTGGATTATGTCGGAGTAGTGCGCGACGACATAGTTGTCGAACACCATCAGCTTGTCGGCGGCGAGCTTCTTCTCGACGGCCTCCTGCGGGATCTCGTCCTCGTAGTAGCGGAGGAAGTCGACCATCGTCCCGCGCTCGGACTTCCGGAGGAAGTCGATCATCGTGTCCTCCGAGACGTACGACGTGAATCCGGCCGCGATCACGACGGACTCCTCGGCGACGATCGCCTTGAGCTGCTTGACGACTTCGGCCTTCTTGTACTGGCCTGCCTGCCGCATCCCGGCCTCGACCTCGTTCAGCTTCGCCATGCGCGCGGCGAGGTCCTCGGTCGAGGTCAGCTCGATGTGGTCGAACAGGTCGACCATGGCGACTTCGACCGGCACGGTCTTCCGGTTGCGCAACCCGAAGGCGTTCCGCACCTTGTCCCACACCGTGCGCTGGGATACGAACTTCGCCTGCTTGAGGACGGATTCGTCCACCTCGCGCTCGTGCTTCTCCCGGATGTGCCACCGGTCGTCCTGCACCGCCTTGTCCATGGCGATCAGGTTCCTGGCCTGCTTGCGGAGGATCTCCTTCTCCTCCTCGGGCTTGTCGAGCCGCTTGATGCAGCTCTCGGCCTCCTCCGGCGTCATGGAGCCGGAGAACGAGAACCCGATGGCCTTCTTGAACTTCTCCCACTCGTCCTTGAAGCGCTTCCACTTCGGCAGCTCCTGCTCGATGTAGAAGTCCTCCAGGACGCGCAGGCGGATCTTCCCGCCAACCTCGATGAGGGAGGGGTGGTCCTTGTCGGCGACAACGACCTTCTCCGGCTTCTTGTCATTAGTCTTGGTTGCCATAGTCTTACTCCTTGTTCTCTGATTTACCGGTTAGCCGTGCCCGGATACTATCGCCACGATTCCTACCGGGATGTCCCTGTTGGTGGCGTCGCGCGCGAGGCGCACGCCCCGCTTTTCGACGTTCTTCCTGCACCACGCCTTCCACGACGCGACCGCCTGCTTGAACTTTTCAGCCTTGTCCGCCTCGTCGGGGCGGTGTATGGCGGATGCCATCAGCAGGGCGTCTCCGCTCGCCAGGACCTTGGCGTACTCGTCCTGGGCCTGCGCGAGAAGCCTGTCGTAGTCGAAGGTCATGTCGATGTTCATGTCTCCTCCTCTTCTTCGCCGTCAAGTTCCTCGACAGTACAGTCGCAGTCCGTTGGCTCGTAATAGCCACCCCGGCAGAGGGTCTCGTAGAGGTCCTGCATGGCGAACGACTTCGCCTCGTCCTCGTCCTCGGCCTCGTCCTCCCAGACGAACGGCAGCTTCTTCTGCCGCTTCATCCTGTTGTTCCACTTTTCTGACTCGACCTTGTCGGCGAGTTCCCGTGCGGTGGCCGCGGCTATCTCGCTCTGCGGCATGCCGTGGGACCAGTCGGCCGTGGCCTCGTTGCCCTCCTCCCACGACGTGACCGAGTGGATGGTGACGCGGTATTTAGCCATTGACCGCCCCCTTCTTTGTGAGCTCGTAGGCATACACCTGCGCTTCGGAGCCGGAGTCGTTCACTATGGTATAGAGTCCGTCCTCCGGGATCTCCCCGTCGTCGCCAGGCTCGGGGGCTGACGTGACGGTCCATCCGGACGTGGTCTCCCCGCTTTCGGGGTCTGTCCAGCACACGCGGTCGTCGACCCTGAAGGTCGTCTCCTGCGCCTGCCTGAAGTCGTAGGCCTTTACGAGCGCCATCCCCTTCTCGGTGAGCCGGCACACCGGGATCTTGACGAACCCGGACGGCTCCCACCGTAGAGGCGGAGTCTCGATGATCTGCGCCGTGGCAAGCGTCCTGACGTTGCCCGCGCCCTCCGAATAGTCCTTCACGAGGACGCAGTCGTTCTCGACGTCCGCGTTCACGAGGTTCACCGTCAGGGTACCCCAGGGTTCGCCGTCCTCGCACGTCGCCTCAAGGGCGATGCCGCCGCCGAACCGGTAACGCGTGGCCCTTACGGTCACGTTCTTGCACCTGAGGCTCCCGTCTGGGTTGAGCATGTTAACCAGGATGCCGTCTTTTGCTTCTGCCATGGAATTGCCTCCTTGTCGTTTATTCGCCAGACGGACTCCAGTCCGTCGGGTACGGAGCGTATTTCGCGCGGACTTCCGGCGTCGGGTTCCAGCTGCGCGCTTCATCTACGTGCCATTTGACGTGCTGCAGCACGGCGTCGTATGCCAGCTTTTCCCTGTTTGCGATCTCGCAGATGTAGTGGTTGCGCTTTCCGTGGTCCTTGTCCTCCGGTTCGCCGTCCTTTGCGCCGGCGCGGTACTCGTACTTCACCGCAGAGCCCCACTTGAAGTCGAGCTCCTTGTAGTCGATGTAGTCCTCCAGGTACAGGCCGCACGGCAGCTGGTAGTAGCTGGTGTGGTGGATCTGCTGGTTGTTCGGCTCCGCCGCTGGGGCGGGCGGCTGGACCGGTTCGGACCTCTCGCCGCAGATCTCCGCCTCGTGGCTCTGCACGATCCGGCGGATGCGCTTCACGGCCGCCTGGCTTGCGACCGGGCACGGCTCGTTCGGCTGCCCGACGACGTCGTCAACCTCCGCCACGGCGTCGAGTACGTCCTTGAAGGCCTCTACGCACCCCATGGCTGTGTTGAGCTGGCATTCGTATTCTTCTAGTGTCATTTTTTCCGCCTTTCGTTGTGCATCGAGTTCCAGCCGGTCACGGCGTCGTCCGGGGACTGCGTTACAGGGCCTAACGCCCCGCACCTGCCGCACCGCACGACGTACGGCGGCTTCGACTGCAGGTGCAGGAAAGCCTGCCCCGCCCTGCAGCGGGGGCACGGCTTTACATCGTAGCCGGTGATCATGGCTCCCCCTTTGACGTTATGCGCCCGTACACCCCGTGCGTCCCGAAGTCGACCATGTGCTCGCGCTTCTGGGTTATCCAGTGGCGAATGCAGTGCATGTCGACGTAGAGCCCGCGCTTCTCCGCAGCCGCAAGTATGCCGTCGAGCGCGTCCTGCTCCGTGCCGCACGCGTCGGAGACAGTGAACTCGACCGTGCCGTCCTTCACCCGGACGAGCTCGGCTACGTACGGCGGAGGGCCGACTAGCGGCAGCGCGTTCGTCTCCTGCACGAGCTCGTGCCGCGGCTCCTCCGGGGCGTCCGGAGCGCCGGGCTCCTTCGGTTTAGGAGCGGGCAGGACGAGCCCGAGCTCGCCGGCGTAGCGCTTGAGCAGCCGCCTCAGCGCGACGATCGTGTCCTGGCTCTGCGCCGGGCAGGGCGTGCCCGGCATACCGACGACGCCATCCACGCCCCACACGCGGTCGACGACCGTCTGCAGCAGTTCGTTTGCAGTCATGGCGCTACGCCCCCTCGAAGAACTCGTTGAGCATGTCGTGAGCCGGCTGCAGGCTCGGGTGCGCGGCGAGGATGGACTGCACGTCCGTGTCCTCGCCGATGCAGAAGTCCTCGATGAACTCCTTCGTGAAGAGCGCGGCGCCCTCCTTGCACAGCGGCTCGACCAGCTTCTCGGCCAGCTTCGCCCGCACGTGCGCGACCTTCTCCTTCTCCATGTCGAGCAGGTCGCTGTCGTGGATGATCGTCGTGATCATCTCGCCGGCGATGTACTCGGCGGCCTGCGCGTTGCCGGGCTCCGTCTCTTGGCCAGTCGCCGTTTTCGCCGCCCCTTTCCCGTACTCCAGCGTGAACTTGACCAGGCACGACCAGTCGGAGGCGTAGGGACAGCCTTTGCACTTGTGTGGCGTGTTCTCCACGGTCTGTCCGCCGCAGAAGCTCCCGCGGCGGGCCTCCTTCTCGCGCCGCGCGCAGAAATCCCGGTGCGCACGGCATATCTCTTCAACCCTGTCTCCCATGCTTACTCCTTTACCTTTTGGCCCCAGCGCTCGTAGACGTCGATGTCGACGCCGAGCGTGAAGAATCTGTCCGGCCCCAGCGGTATGTGGATGTCCCCCAACGTGTGGTGGAACATGTACTTGGTCACTTCGATCTCGTCCTTCGGCACGTGCAGCATGACTGCATCGTGAATTTGGTTTTGTATCTCGAAGTGCATCCCGTGCTCGACACGCCACGCCTGCATCTTGTCCATCGCGAGCTGCACCGCGTCGCTGACGGTCGACTGAATCGGGAAGTTGGCGAAGTTGCGCTCCGCCCCCGCGTCGCGCTGCCCCCTGAGGAGGAACGGCGCGCGCCGGATCCGCCCGAACGGGTTCCTGATGAACCCCGGGTCGTAGACCTTCGCCATGCAGCTCTCGATGAACGCCCACGCGACCGGGTATTCCACCTCCTTCCAGGTCTTGATGACCTGGTCGAGCTGCGCGGCCAGCACGTCTATCGACTCGGCGGCTCCCGTTTCGGCCTTGACCTGGATCGCCGTGTCGCGTCCGCCCCGACCGTACAGGATCCCGAAGTTCACGTTCTTGCCGGAGATGCGCGGCCCCGCCTTGAACTGGGCGTAGGTGAGCTCGTTGCCGTGGGCGTCCCTGAAGACCAGGTGCTTCTGCCAGGTCTTGAACTCCTTGTTCTCCGCGTCACCGCCGTACTGCGTGCGCACGAGCTCGACCACGTCGTCCTCCGTCCACTCCTTGTGGTTCTCGTCGAACATGTGGTAGCCGAACGCCTTCGCGGCGATGGACGTGTGCATGTCCCGGCCAGGGGTCTTGAGCATGTCGATCATGTGAGGGTCGCCAGACAGGCTTGCTATAGTGAATAGCTCAGCTTGTTGAAAGTCGGCCTCCATCATGACCATCCCGGGCGGCGGCACGACGATCGTCCGGATCAACGGCGGCATGTTGTCCTTCCCGAAGATCTCGGCCATGAAGCCCTCGGCCTTCTTGGGCCAGTTCTGGGCGTTCGGGGCGCTCGACTTGAACCGGCTCGTGGTGGAGAGCTGCGACATGTGGCTGTGCAGGCGTCCGTCGGCCCAGAGCTGGGCCTCCAGCCCGCGGTCCGTGTTCGTCGCGTCCACGTGCCGAAGCCACGTCTTGACGGGCTGCTCGACGCGCCTGTACTGCAGGAGCGTCCTGACGAGCGGGTGGGCGTCGCCGAGGATCTCGAGCGTCTGCTTGTCCGTCCCGGGCGACTCGTCCATCTCCTCGTCCATGCCCCAGTTGCCGACGGCCTCGGCCCAGTCCTTGCCGGCCGTGGTCTTGACCGGCGGCAGCCCGAGCTTCTTGAAGAGGAGCTCGCGCACCTGCGCCGACGACCCGGGGTTGAAGTCCGGGAGCCCAGCCTCGGCCGCCCCGAGGACGACCTGCGACAGCAGCTCCGCCTTCTTGCCCTGGAACGCGTCGATGAGCTCGTTGAGCCTCTGCCGGTCGACGGGCAGGCCGGTGCCCTCGATCTCGTAGATGACGCGCTGGGTGTTCAGCGTCGTCTGCAGCATGGACGGGTACTCCCCGCCCACGCCGCGCGGCTCCAGGTAGCCGATCTTCGCGAGCTCGGGGAGCTGGCCCTCCATGATGTACCTGAGGCAGTCGACGTCCGCCGCGCCGTAGGGCAGGAGTATCCTGTCCGGGACGTTGCCGAACCCGAGCTTGCACTCCTTGCCGTGGCGCTTCACCCAGCACTCGAGCTCGGAGCAGTAGCGCCCGTATGGCGCGTACCGCATGGCCGCCTCCTCCAGGCCGAACGGGCCGTCTTCGCAGAGCAGGTACCCGCCGAGCATCGTGTCGTACACGACGCGACGGCGGATGTCTATGCCCTCCTGCAGGAGCCACTCGCCGTCCGCGATGACGTTGTGACCTACGATCCCGAACCTGGGGTCCTCGAGCCACCGCTTGACCGCCGCCATCACCGACTTCGTGTCCGGATTGGACGGCAGTCCGCCGGCCTCGTGCAGCTTGACGATCGCGACCTGCCCCTTGGCGTAGCCGATCTGGATCGTCCTGATGTAGCGGCACGGGTCGAGCCAGTTCTTGCCGTCCCATTCGCAGTCCAGGCAGAGGAGCCCGTCCGCGCCCGGGAAGCCAAGGGCGTGCTCGTGGACGAAGTCGACGTCCTCAGGCGTCGTCAGCACGTCGTACCTCGGACGCTGCGCGGCGTAGGCGGCCAGCAGGTCCTCGCCGTCGGCGATCCGCTTGACGAGTCTAAGCTCCCGCACTGCCGAATGGACGAGGACGTGCTGCGGGATGTCCGCCAGAGACATCCTGTCCTTGTACCCCTCTCCCCCGTTCATCATCACCTGCGGCAGGTTGTACGTGGGGAACAGCATCCACCCGGCGCTCGTGGGGACTGGCTCGCCGCGGCAGCACGCAAACGGGTACATGCGCGCGTCGGCGACGGCAGCCCATGCGTCTGCACCGAACGCGACGACGACCTTCGGGGCGATCGCCCTTATTTCGTCGCCGAGCATCGTGGCGCATTTCGCCTTGTCAGTCGACGACGGCTTCTTGCCTGCCGAGAACGGATACTTCACCGTGTAGGTGTAGTAGCACCTGTCCGCCGAGATGTCGGCCTGCTTGAGGAGCCACCGGAGGCATTTGCCGACGCGGTCCGAAAGCGGCCGGTTTGTCCGCTTGATCTCGTCGCCGGGCCACGAGTCGACAAAGACGACGTCCGCCTGCGGATTGCCGCACCCGTTGTACCACCGCTTCCCTCCGATGTCCTTGTATGGCTCGTCGAACCGGTGTATCTCGGGGGCGTCCTGCACGTCAGTCTTCGCCATGCGGCTCCTCGGGCTGGAGCGCCAGTCCCTTGACCGTGGCCGCGAGCGTCTTGGCGACGTGCGCTTTGACCTGCTCGCCAATTATCCGGAACACCCAGTTTCCCTGGCCGACCTCGAACAGGGCCATGTTCTCGTCGACGCGCCGCCTGATGGACTTCTCAAGTTCGTCCGACATCTCGCCCACCTGGCGCAGCACTTCGTCCCGAAACGACCTTCTGATCTCCGCGCGGATGTGCTCCCTCGCCTCCTCCGTAAGGCGGATCATGTTGTCGTCCCGGTGGGGGCACCAGATGCCAAGCGTCGTGCTGCCGTGTATCGTGGCCAGGATCAGCTTGTCTATACGGGCCGCAACCTGCTCCTTTACCTGCCTTTCAACGGCCTTCTCCACCAGCTCCGTGATGTCAACGTCCGGTAGGGTCACTGTCGGTGTCACGCACTTGCGCGCCTTTTCGCCGTTTGCTTTGCTCATGTCTACCCTCCTTTTTGTCGTGTTCAGCTCAGTGCTTCTTTGTTAACCATTCGGTTACACCCGTGGACGAGTGCGTCGTTGTGCGCGAGGGCGCAGTCCGCGCGGTCGCACATCTTGCACCACCGCGCGTCGCCTGCCGCGATCTCATCCTCGGTTGCCGCCCGTACACCTGCCGGAAGCCCGTTGTCGGCTGGCTTTGACTCCTCCAGCGGGGCTTGCGCCTCCTCCGTAGGTGCCGTCCTGTGCCAGAGGCGGACGACGCCGAGGCGGTAGAGCTTGACCAGCTCCTCCAGGAACAGCTTGCGCCGGTACGGGGCGTCCTTGTCGTTCCTGTGGATCTCGCGCGCCATCTCGGGCGTGATGTACGTCTCGGTGCGGAACTGCTCCGGGAGCTGCAGCGCGGACCTGTAGCCGCTTACATGCACCCATTTGGCCTGCGGAAACGAGCACGTCGGACCGTCCTCAAGGTAGAACATGAAGTCGAACGACCTCTTGAACTCCTTGTAGTGGTCGGCACACCACTTTTTCAGCCTCTCGCCGGCGAACTCGGCCGGAAGCACGAACGTCAGGCGCATGATCCTGACGTCGTCGTGGAAGTGCGCCTTCTTGAAGTCGGCCATGAAGTCGCCCCACGAGCGCTTGATCTCGAACTCGTGCAGGTAGCCTGCGTCGGTCACCTGCACGAGGTCGCACTCCATGCGCTTGAAGAACCCGAACGAGACGTTCGGGATCGACTCGTCGACACCGGTGTGCGTGACAAGGGCGCGCTGGATCTCGGCGACAGACCACTTGGTGGCCAGCGTGCTGTTCGCCACGCCGGCTCCGTTCGCGTCATCAGGCTTGCTGTCTGGCATTTGCCGCCTCCTTCCGCTCCTTATAGCAGAGCTTGCAGTACCGCATGTTCGACTTGCACTTCCCGCCGCATACCTTGCAGCGCTTGGACGGGTTTCTGGTCTTCCCGCTCATCCCTTCACTCCCACCTGCTCGACGCCGACTCCGCCGGCGGCACAGGTCACCGCCGGAGAGCCGTCCCAGTTTTTCTTGCAGTCAGGCGGCCAGCCGGACGGCCCGACGTTGATGCGCACGGGCGGCCGGGTCGGGGGGTTCTCCACGATGCGGCGGATTTCCTCCTCCGTCCCCTCGTAGACGATTCCGTCAACTGTCGCTTTCATTTTTAGCCTCCTTTTTCTTCTCACCGCGGTTGATGCGCAACTCGGGGTGGCGGATCATGAAGATTCCCGCGTTCAATGCCCCGGCAAGCGCGCTGAAGCAGTCCCAGCAGAAGACATGCCCCATGACGGTGTACGCCTTCTCGTCCGGCTTCAGGTCGTAGACCGGGAGCGGGTAGATTACCTCGTCATCCCGTATCTCCGCTCCGCACGCCCAGCAGTTACACATCCGTCTCCTCCCCGCGGTCCTCGAGGGCCTTCACGGCGCGTTCGATGATCTTGCGGTAGTCGAGCGTGCGTATCTCCTTCCGCGTCTTCGGGTCGAAGATGACCGATTCTGTCGCTGGCGACCGCGCCGCGAACCTGCGCGCCATGAACAGGCAGTCGCGCAGCACGTCGCAGAGCTCCTTGGAGTCGGACCGCTTCGCCTTCAGCTCACGGAGCCAGTCTGCGAGCTGCTTGTGCTGCTGCCCGCACGGCGTGGCATCCGCGCACTCGTCGCAGTGCGCAATGGCCTCGTCCAGCGTCATGGGCTTGACAGGGCACTTTTTGGCCCGCTTGCCGGGCGCCTCGGGTAGAAGCGTTCCGGCGAAGCACATCTTGTACTTCGAGTACTTCTTCTCCGACATCCCGCAGGAGCAGGACTTGTCACCGTTCCCGCCGCGCGTGCAGTACGCGCACGGGACCTGCTGCTTGCGCTTTCCGGGCGGGAGGTCCTTCTCGGCCTCGATCGCCTTCTTGACTTCTTCGTATGTCATGACTTTGCCTCCTCGGGTTTCCACTCCGCGCCGTACTTCGCCTTGAAGCCCAGCGCTATTACCTCCTTGACTGTGTCGAAGTTCAGCCTGTCGCAGAGGCCTTCGTCCTCGTACTCGCATTCCGGGTCCACGGTTTCGTAGATTACGTCGTCGACGTTCGACTCGATGCTGTCCATCACCCCGTCGAAGAACCGGCGCGTAAGCTCCAGTTCGGTGTCCTTGTTTAGTGCCATGGCGCGCTACTCCCCACTGGGTTCCTGCGGCACCGGCTGCTGCGCCGCCTGGGCCTTGTACTCCTCGAGCGCCTTCTGGGCGGCGGCCACGACGCGTTCGGCCACAAACGCCGCACAGGCCTCGCAGCCCGTGTGGACGCCGTCTACCGACGAGTTGTCGAGGCGGCTGACCTCGAAGTCGCCGTTGTGCTTCCCGTCTTCGTTGCGGACCGGGAAATATGCGAACGTAAGTTTTATCTGCATGTTACTCCTTTTTGGGTTCGTGTGGTTCCGGCTTCGTCTCCGCCTTGTACTGGCCCGCGCGCTCCACACCGACCACGCAGCCGGGAATCACGTAGTGCGGCCAGTGCTCGTCCTTGCGGTGGCACTTCTGTGTCCCGCACCGCATGCACTCACTGCATCGCACGAAAATGTTGTCGTGCTTTTTGCCGGGGCACGGCAGCGTCGCGGGCTCGCGCGGTTCTTGCGGCTCAGGCAGGTTCTCCGGCGGCGTCAGCATGCCTTTCTTGCCAAGCAGCATACGCGCCGCGTTGAGCCAGCGCTCGCAGTCCTCGGCGACCGTGCCGGACGCGCTCTTGCCGGGCGCGTCCGCCGCGAGCTTCACCATGATCGTGTGGAGCGTGGCGATCATCGGCTGCGCCCTCCACACGAGATCTATGGCCTTGACTGGCTTCATTTGCGCCTCCGGTTTGCCTTGCGCGCCTTCTTCGCCGCCTTCTTGGCCCTGATGGCCTTGCGCCGGCGGTTGACGGCACGGTTCCTGCGGTCGAGCGGCAGGCTGTTCTCGGCCTGGCTCCTGACCTCGGCGTCGGTGCGCGTGTCGGGGCCGCCGAACGGGCTCCCGCTGCTGGTCGAGGGCATGGCCTCGGCCATCGCTCCCATGGCGAGTCCGGCCATCGCGACCGGCGAGAATCTTTCGCTGTGCATCTGTGGTCTCCTTTAGTCTTCGTACTGGCATTTGCCTTTGCAGTATAGCTCGCAGTCTGGCTTGCACGGGCTGCAGTACCCGTTGACCCGGTTCGGGCAGTTCTCGTGGCGCATGTTCGCGGCGACCCTGTCGTTGCGTTTCCGCGCCGCGGCAAACACGCCTTCGCAGCCCTCGCCCTCCTGGGTGACGACCGCGATCCCGGGCTGCTCCTCGGAGAGCGCGTCCGCGATCGCGACTATGTTGTCTGCGAAGGCCTGGGCGTAGATGCGTGCGAACTCCTCGCTCCGCCCGACCACCTCCTTGGGGTTGGTGGCGGACAGCTTTACGCGAAACCCGGAGGGGTTGGCGCTCCTGCGGATGTCCACGCGCACGAACGTCACGCGCCCGCGATCGAACTTGCGCTGTGCGGACGTCTTCTTCTCGCCCTCCTTGGGCGAGGCGTACTTGACGTCGCTGTTGTGGCTCATGAGCCCGTGCATGCACCTGCGCATCCGGTCGAGCAGCTCGACGGCGAACGAGATGGTGTCGCCGCGGTCGTCGGACGCAATCTGGACTCCGGGCGTGTTGGCGAGGTCTTCCCGGGCGAGCGCCTGGTCTATCCGGCCGTCCTTTGCGTAGAACTCGGCCGGATGCCGCATCGCAGGCATGGACAAGAAGCCGGACTCGCCTGCAGTGGCGAGCCTAGTTGTGATTCTCATCGTGGTGTCCCGCTATGGCTGCGACGGCGCACCGCCGCCGTCCTGCCTCGGGCTGGCCGGTGGCGTCGGAGCCGGCTCAAGCTCGATGAAGTTGCCCCTGTCCTTGGCCTCTGCGATGCTTCTGTCGACGTCGAGCCTGACGTCGTTTAGCAGCTCCTCGATGCGGTACTGGCTGTCCGCGATCTGCTCGTCCTTCAGCGTCGGCAAGGTGCCGATCGCCTTCTCGACCGTCGCCAGCGTCAGGTCGTCGTCCTTGTAGACCCAGTCTGCGACGAAGTACAGGTCGCGGCTCCCCCGGATCGTGCCGAAGAGGATCGGGTCGCGGCGCTTGTGGCGTTCTTCCTCGTCGATCTCCTCCTCCAGGAGCCTCGCGGGCTTTACGTCCTTGGAGTAGTACATGACGACGTAGTTGTCGAACAGCATGGCGAGGTTGCACTGGGCCAGCTTTACGGCAACGTCGTTCGGAATCACTTCCGGATAGTACCGGAGGAACTCGACCTGGACGCCGCGCTCGGCCTTCGTGATGAACTCGACGGCCTGCTCCTCGGTGAGGTATCGGCACATGTCGCGCTGCGCGAGCGCAAGCTTTGCCGCCAGCACGTTGAGGTGGTCCTCGACCTTCTTGGCCATGCCGAACTGGCAGGTCTGCTTGAACCGGTTGACGAGCGATACGGCGATCGCACGGCTGCGGAGCAGCTCCTCAGTCGTGACGTGGAGCTCGTCCTCCTTGGCTAGGCGGAACGTCTCCTCGACGGACACGCCGTCGCTGGGCGGGCGTTTGTTCTTGATCCACGACTTGGCCGCCCTGACAGCCGCCCGGAATCCGCCGCGCCGATCTATCTGCGAGGACGAGTCCGTACCAAGCCTGAGCCTTATGTAGCGGTTGCGCGCCCATTTTGCCTCGCGGGCCGCCGTCGCGTCAGACACGCGGGCAGGGACCCCCTCGCCCTCGAGCCACCCGTTGCCGGCCGCGTCGGCCGCGTCGGCAGTCCCGACAACGATGTTCGCAGCGTTTATCCCGGAATCGCTCTTTGCCTCTTCCTCACTGATCTTCTTGTATTTCGGGAGGTCTTCCTCCACGAAGTACTCCTCGAACACCTTGAGTCTTGGCTTTCCGCCGACGACCGTTATTGACGGGTGGTTCTCCCAGCGGATGCGCTTAACTTTCTTGGCCATGCGTAGTCTCCTTGTCGGATGGTTGCACTTCATTTCCCGCATCCACGTTCTGCCTGTCGATGTCCGCCTGAGAGAAGATGCGAAGGCTCTGCCTGTCGATCTGTATGGCCACAAACGGGCCCATTCCGATTTCAGTGCTCATCCCTCAATATCCTTTCAAGTGCAGAGCGCATACTATCAGGGACGTCGTTCGTCACGTGTAGTATGCCCTCCTGGTTGATGTTCGTATATGCCGGCACCTGCACCGGCTGCCCGGTGCGTGGCGTGTTATTCGTTACCCCGTACCTCGTATCCGCGCTCCGGACGCAGTTCGTAAAGTGCGTACAGATGTACAGCACGTCCGGGTTGTACCTCTTCCAGTCGCATCTATGCCCGAGGACAAAATGGCAGTCCCGGCACAGCACGATGAGGTTGTCGCGGACGTCCCTGAGCGCCGGGTTGGCGGCTTGCGGCACGATATGGTGCCGGTTTAGGTTCACTGTCCTGTGGCACCACGCGCAGTCCTTCATCGGGAGCTGCTGGTAGTCCCAGAGAACGGTCGCCCGGTCCTCACGCACCAGTATGTACGCGTCCGGGTGCCCGTCCCCTCGGTCCCCGCCGCGGCCGCGAATACAGGACCCTACGAAAATCCCGAGCGCCGCGAACGCCGCCGCGATGGCCACCAGCCACATCACGTCAGGCGCCAGCCAGCGCACGTCCCGCATAAGCGTGCGTATGCTCATCGTCACGTGCTCTCCTTTCCGTCGTCGTCCATGCCGTTGCACGGGTTGCGCCACACGCCACCAGCCCGCTTGACGGCAAGCGCCACCCCCTGTACGAACTTGTCGTCGCAGAGCGGGCAGTCGTCGGCCCCTAGTTTGTCGTAGTCCGTGCACCCTAGCTTGTACAGCCGGCACCGATGGCAGTTCTTGCCCATGAGCGCAGGCCTGTCTCCCGAGAAAAGAGCAGCGGCCTGGTATAGGGTCTCACACCCGAACCAGACCGCCAACTGCGCAGGGGACAGAGGACTCAACACGCGGAGCGCCCTGTGCATATAGTCCGTCCCGTACCCCGGCTCGCGTGACCTGCATGCAGTCATTATCCGGCGTACCTGCTCGGCCGCCTTGTCCTCGGCAGCCGAAAAACGCCACCAGGCCATGGACGACAGGTGTAGCCGCATCGAGTCGTCCTCGACCTGCATCAGAAACGCGGTGCACTTGTCCGCCGAACACTCGTCAAGGGATCGCAGTTTCCGAAGCTGCCGGCCGCCGATTCGGCTCATGGAGCCTTCGACGTCCCGCCTGCAGTTCATGCAGTGCGCCATAAGCTGCGCTAGTTCCCTGAAGTCGCGTACCTCCGCGCATGGCGGGCGGATTGTGTTGCATATCCCGGCAAGCGGGGTCTGCTGTGGTGGCGAATCTGACATGGGTTGGCCTGTTTGTTGTTATGACAGTGTGTTGTTCACGAGTATTATAACATAAAGCCTGCAAGTGTATCAACTGGCCTTGTTACACTTCTATCCGGAATTTAGACGGGTCGACGCCGGCCGCGACGCATGCGTCGAAGACCTGCGACCATATCTCCTCGCGGGGCGTTTCGCCCGCGTCCTTGTAGCCTTTCAGCGTGACGAGCACGACGTCTACCGTCGGCCCGAACATTGTACGGAGCCTTTCGGCATCCTTAGAGGCGTCGGGGTCGAGAAGTATAACAATGTGCTTCCAGTACTGCTGCAGCAGGTCGACCTGCTTGTCGCTGACGTACTTGCCGAGGGTGGCGACGGCGCACTTGCCGACGCGGACCGCGTCGTACACGCCCTCCGTCACCACGACCACGTCCGACTTGCGGGCGTTGTCGTAGTTCCAGAGGATCTCGCGCTTGTCCATGCCGGGCATGGTGAAGTACTTCGGCGGCCGCTTGTACTTCTGCTTCTCTGGGTCCCACGCGAAGCCCATCATGGCGCACCGCGCGTCGTCCAGCTTGTCAGGGTCGTACAGGAGCCTGGACTGCCAGCCTATCGCGCGTCCGTCCATCACGACCGTCGCGACCACGGTGCTCGTGGTCGAGAACAGGCCGTGCGAGAACTTCCGCCCCTGCGAGCAGTACGCAAGGCCGAAGTCGCGCCCGAGCGCCCGGTAGTCGAACCCGCGCGCATTCAGGTAGACTGCGCCGGGGTTGTCGTCGCCGACCGTCGCAAGGGGCACGAGCGTACCGGGCTCGATGTAGCCGAACCTGCGCTCGACCTTCTTGGCCGGCGCCGTGGTCATCGGCACCTTCTTGTTGAGGAGCTTGCGGACCGTCCCCGAGCAGCATCCGCGCCAGCACTTGTAGATCCCGCTCACGGCATTTACGGAGAGCTTGTGCTCTCCGCAGATGTAGCAGTCGCAGATGAGCTCGAGGCCGTTGTGGCCGTGAGAGCGCGTGACAGTCCCGAACCGCTTCGACAGCTCGGACTCGAGCCACTCCGGGTCTGTGATCCGCCACTGCTTTTTGGGCTCGCCGAGTCCCATCATCTGCGCCACCATCTCCGCGAGGCCCATTAGGCACCTCCACCGCGGCAGTAGTGCTCGACCGGGTCTTCTGCCTTGATGCGCGCCATTGTCCGGAGGCACTGCTCCTTCGACTGCCAGAGACGCAAGGACGGATTCTGGTAGATGGTCTCTCGCGCGCCGGCGAGCGCCGACTCGCGGGCCTTGAAGCAGCTGAGGGAGAGAAGCCTGTCGGTCTCAGCCCGCACGTTGCCGCCGGCGCCGTCCATCGTGACCGCCTGCTTCTGGGGGTCGGTGGCCGGCCGTGCAAGCGAGATGCCGAGGTCCAGGTAGTTCTGAATCGCGGTCGAGTCCGCGATGTCCTCCGGGCCGAGCACCTCCTTGGTCTGCGCCTTCCTGTTCGCCTGCTGCGCGGTCCAGATGACCACGTGGTGCTTTCTCGCGAGCTTTCCGAGCGCCTGAATCGCAAGCGAGATCGGCTCGTCCGCACGGCTGTTCTTCGTGACGCCCGGAACAGACGCCATGTCTATGTACTTCAGCCAGTCGATGCAGACAAGGGCCAGGCGGTCTTCTGGCACGCCTCGCTCGATTCCTTTGCGCTTCCACGCACCGATGGCGCGGTCAATCTGCTCCAGCTTCATCAGCTCCTTGCCCGACTTGTCGAGTATGCTGAACTTGTCCCAGTATATGCACTCTTTCGACGTGAGCGCCTTGAACCGGGCGGCCGCGTCTGCCGGCCAGGTCGAAAGCGGCTTCTCGTACAGTCCGATCGGATAGTACCCCATGATCGACTGCCAGCGCTTCCTGATCATCTCCTTCGGGTTCTCCAAGGTCATGAACAGGCTGTGCAGGCCTACCGCGTTTGCGTTTGCGGCGAAGTTGATCATGCCGACGGTCTTTCCGAGTCCGGACACGGCGACGAGCAACGCCACGTTTCCGCGGATGAGCCCGCCGCTCATGTTCGTGTCAAGCCAGGTCAGCCCGGTCGCTATCCTCGGCTCAGGGTGCTCCATGCCCTCGGGGTCAGCCTCGCAGCCGCTCGACAGCTCGTCTGACGGGTCCACCCCGCACACGGCCTTGGCGTCCGCGTTCGCCTCGCCCATTGCCTCGACGGTCTGGCTCGGCGTCCACCCGTTCTCCTGCGCAAGTCTTGCGACCTGCTGGATGCGCACGGCCGACAGGAACGCCGGGAGCATGTCGCCTATCCGCACGATCTCGGACTTCGGGAGGCCCTGCCCGAGGCGCGCGATCAAGTCGGCCACGGCCGGCAGGACGCTTGCGTCGGGCTTGGTGGCGTAGGTGAACTGGGAGTCGCCGCTGAACGCGAGCTCGATCTCCTTCGCGACCGACTCGACCGACGGGAGCATCCCGTGCTTCTCGCTGAAGCGTGACACCACGTCGAACACGAACCGGCTCGCGGGGGCGGTGAAGTCTGTGACGCGGAGGCGCCACGCCGAATGGCACTGGGCGTTCGTCGCCCACGCCACGAGGATCCGCTCCTCGTCGTCACGACTATATGCCATCTATCACCCCCATCTTCTTCTCGAACGCCTCCATCTTGCTGGCCATTGCCGCGCGGAGGAAGCGGAGCAGGTCCCGGTCCTTGCGCAGGTCCTCGAGCGCCTCCTCGCCCCACGCCGCGACGATCTCGTCGCGCATGTTCTCGGGATAGAGGACGCGGAACCAGGCGGGGAACTGCGCGTTTAGCGCGGTCATCAGTATGTCGTCGTCCGGCTGGCAGGTGGTGGACTGGATCTGGATGACCAGGCCCGTGAAGTAGGCCCATTTCGCCGCCGCGTCGACGCGCTGGTCGTTCTTGTGCACGCGCCAGATCTCGCTTGCGCGGGCCGAGAGCATGTCGTTGGGGACTATCTCCTCGCCGTTCTTGGGCATGTGCTCCAACACGGTGGTGACGTACTTCTCCACGTCGACCCCGCTGTCGGCACACTTCTTCGCAATCTTAAGAAACGCTTTCCAGGAGCGGTGATCCGCGTACCGCTTGTTTGGCCAGTCTATTCCGAGTACTGCACGTCGCGTACCGTAGTACGCGTCGAACGCCCTCATGGCGTCTGCGTACTGCTGTTGGTCGTCGCCCATGGTAACTCCTTTTCGTTTTCAAGGTTGATCTGCTCGAAACCGAGCGAGTCGTAGATCTTCATGCGTGACACGTCGTCCCTGAACACGGGGCCGGCGGTCTCGCGGCGGGTCTTCGGAGACCGCACCGTGTCCCAGTGGTGGCGGAACTCGATGATGTACGCCGAGTCCTTGCCGTCGACCTTGCGGCTCGCACGGCCGGGCACCTGCTTCGACACGATCTCGCTTCCGCCGCCTCCGAGGTTCAGCACCACGCGCAGGTCCGGGAAGTCGACTCCCTGCTTGTAGACGTGCGTCGACACGGCCCTGCGGATCTCGCCGGACCTCATCCTGTCGTAGACGTCCCTGCGCTCCTTCGGGGAGATGGCGTGGACGTGCCAGAACGCGGACGCGGGAAACTCGGCGGGGTCGGTGCCGGCGTGGGCCTGCTCGGGGAGCGGAGACACGCGTGCGTTCGCGCAGCCCCTGAGAACCTGCTCCATGTGTTTCGTGAACTGCAGCATCCCGAGTGCCTGGAGCTCCGCCGGCATGCCGGCGAAGATGCGGCCGACCATGTCGTTGAGCGGGCGGTTGTTGTAGACACCCCACTTGTACCGCTGGTCGCGCGTCTTGTACTTCAGGTAGTGCTCGAGCCCGATGTTCGGCTCGGGGGCGTCAATCCAGAAAACCTTGACGGGGACAAGGCATCCTGCCTTGACCCCGTCCTGGTATGTGAACCGCGCTACGATCGGCCCGAAGATGCCCTCGGCCACCGTGTCCTTCCCGTCGAACCTTCCGTCCGGCGTCGCCGACACGCCCCAGAAGCGGGCCTTTGAGAAGCGAAGCAGCTCCTGCGAACGCGTGTCGGACGCAGCGGCGTGCATCTCGTCCACGATCAGCACGCCTACGTCCTCTGCGTCCAGCTTGTGCAAGCTGTCGAGGGTGATGACCTGGATGTCGTCGGACGGTTTGCTGCGCCCGGACATGATGAGTCCGACGTTGCGGTCCGGAAGCAGCTTCGTCAGGTCGTCGAAGTTCTTCTGGGTTATGTCCTTGTCGGGGACAGCGACGACGATCGTCGGCGTGCCGCGCTGCATGAGCGCCTCGTGCGAATAGGCATTGCATAGCGCCTTTATTACATGGGTCTTGCCGAGGCCGGTCGCGCCGCTCAGGATGCCCCCGCCGCTCATCAGCATGTTGTAGACGAGCTCGAGCTGGTACTCGCGCAGGCCCGTCATGGCCTTGTCCATGTCGGGGGCCGGCATCGGCGTGCGCCTGTCGACCACCTCGACCTCGAACCCGCTCATATTCAAGTGGTCCTTGCAGCGTTTCGCGAAGCCCGGAAGCGTAAAGCATGTCTGCGCGAGCTTGCCGTCTGGCCCGGCCCCCGTCTGCAGCGTGTAGAGGACCTCGTTGCTCATCTTCATCTCGCGCTTGTGCGTGCGCTGGTTGAAGACGAGCTGACGCTTCCAGTAGTGCAGCTTCGCCAGCAGCGTCTCGGGGAACGGACACACGCTTATGAATCCGTCCCCAAGTGTTAGAATAGACTTCATGCGACTGTACCCTTTTTGATGTGGGATATAGTATACCACAAACCCCGCTGTCTGTTCAACGCCCGTCGGCCGGCCGGTCCGTGTCGAAATCGAGCCCGAGGTCGGACGTGTATGCGCCGCGGTCCCTGTACATAGTCCACAGCATATACGCCAGCAGGGAAAGTACGACCGGCCACGCAAACCCAGCCACGACAGGCCCCCACACGCTGGGCCGCTCGTACTCGTCTGCGCACGCTCTCCCGATAAGGTAGAACACGATGAACGCAACAGCCCAGACGATGGCATACACGTAGCACGCCCATGTGAGAAATGTAAGCATTTTGCACTCCTTTTTAAGATGAAACAGCCCCTCCCCGCGACGGGGAGGGGCATTTCCGGCGTACAGGCGGGCTAGGCCTGGTTCGGAACCTGGTCGAGGTTCACGATCGCGTCCATGTACGGGATCACGGACGGCTCGTGGGTGGCCATGAACACCTGCGTGTTCATGTTCCTCGCCAGCTCGCGCACCTTCGCCAGGACGATGCCGAACCGGTCGACGTTGCTCTCGTCGAGGAACGCGGTCGGCTCATCGAGGGACAGGAGCCCGAGCTTCCGGGCGAACATCTTGTAGATGGCCAGCCGGAACGCGACTGCGAGCTGCACGCGCTCCCCGCCGGACAGGACGTTGGTCCCGGGCGGCTCGACCGGACGGTCGCGGCCGTCGGTGAACTCGATCTTGAACCCGACCTGCTCCGGGTCCGGGACGACGACGAATGGCGCCGTGAAGTTCCCGAGGAACCGGTTGAGGTCGTCCGTGAGCGCCGCGAGGGTCGCGGTGACGAGGACGCGAGGGCCGTTCGCATAGTGGAACCAGTCCTTGACGTGCTCGGCCACCTGCAGCCGCTTCGCGAGCTCGTTCTGCTCGGCCTGCGCCCGCTTGAGCGACTCGACGGTCTTCCCGAGCGTGGCGATCGAGCCGACGACCTCGTCGCGGGTGGCCGTGACGCGCGCGGCGGCGACCTTGAGCTCGGTCTGCTTCGCGCGGCGCTTGTCGGTCTCCGCGACTATGGACTCCATGGCCGCGAGCGCCTGGTTCCAGTCGACGGCGGCCTCCGGGCCGCAGAGCTTGACCGCCTCCGCCTCGGCCGCCGCAAGCCTTTCGACCGCGTCGGTGCGGGCCTTGTGGGCCACGTTGAACGCGATTTCGGCGCTGGCGACGGCCTTCTTGCGCTCGGCCGCCCGCGCGTCGTACTCGCGCTGCACCTGCATCTCGGTCCGCACCTTGGCCATCACCTCGTTGACGCGCTCCTCCGTGAGCTCCGACGGCTCGACGGCGTCCAGCGCGGCCTTCGCCGAAGCCAGCCTGGCCTGCGCCGCGGCGTCGTTCCGCTGCCACTGCTCGAGCTGCTGGCGGCGCGTGAACAGGCGCGTCTGCGCGTCCTGCAGGCGCGGAAGCGTCTTGGCCTCACGCTCGCGCAGGTCGGCAAGCTCCTTCTTCATGGCGTCGACCATGCCCGCGTCGAGCGGCTTGCCGCAGACGGGGCACGCCGGGCCGGCGCCGTCGAGGGCGGCCACGGACTTCTCCCTGAGCGCCTTCTCCGAGCGGATGGTCGCGAGCTCGGCCTGCGCCTGCTCGATCTCGACGCTCGCCTCGGCGATCTCCTCCGCGGTTGGGTGCGTGGCCCCGTGCGCGGCGCAGTACGCCTTCTGCGCCTCGTCGACGGCACTCTGGGCCGCGGCTTTCGCGCGGATCTTCCGCAGCTCGTCGACGAGGACCGCCTCCTGCCCGGTGAGGGCCGCGAAGTCGTATCCGGGGTTGGCGCCTCCCTGGTCGGCGGCGACCTTGGCGGCGTCGAGTTCGGCGGACTTGGCCATGACATGCTGCTCGCATGTGGCGACCTCGCTCTTGCCCTGCAGGACGCGTGAGACGGCTGCGATCGCCTTTCCGAGGTTCGCGCTTTGCGACTCGTCGACTTCCCCGAACTCGGCGAGCGCCGCCTCGGCCGCCTTGACGTCCCCGTCGAGCGTGACCTTGCGGGCCTCCAGCTCCCCGAGGCGCTGGTTGGCCTCGGTAAGCTGGATGTCGTAGCTTATGGGCTTGGTCGCCGTGTAGATCCAGTCCGTCAGGTTCTTGTGGATCTTGGCGGCGTCGAGGCCGAGCAGCTTCTGGAACGCCACCTCGCGGTCGCGCTTGTCGGTCTTCACGGATATGATCGCGTCGACTTCCGTCTGGCGGACGAAGACCGACTGCCGGACAAGGTCCTTGTCCATGTGCAGGCGCGTCTCCATCTCCTTGGCCACGTTCGTGATGCCGGACGTGGTTACGCCGTCGTACTCCAGCGTGACCTTGTTGGAGGACACGCTGCGCTCGATGCGGCCGGGCTTGCCGTCCTGCTCGAACTCGAGCACGACATGGCCCTCCTTGGCGCCCCAGTGCAGGAGCTCCGCCTTGTTCTTGTCAGGCTGTTCGCCGGTGAGGGCGAACTGGAGGGCGCCGAGCATGTTCGACTTGCCGACGCCGTTGTGGCCGACGACAGCGATCAGGTTCCCGGTAGTCTCGAGAGTGCGATGCACGTGCTGGCAGTAGTTTACCAGCTCAATGCGCTTTATGATCATCGGCTACTCCTGCTCCGAGCGGTTCTTGTTCAGCACGCTGGTCAGCCATGCCTCGCACCTCTTGTCGTCTCCCTGGGCCTCGATGGTCGTGGAGACCGTCCACGGGGCGCGGGTGAACTTGGGGTTCTTGCGCTCGACGACCTTGGCCGACAGGATGCGGGGCTGGATGCTGTACCTCTTGGGGTCCGGGAACTGGATGGGGCGGTACCAGAACACCTTGTGGTTGTTCAGGAACTCCTTTGCGTCCTGCTCGGCGAGCTCCTTCACGGGCTGCGCCCCTATGTTCAGGGTGATCTCGTGCGCCGACATGCGGACGGACGAGCCGCGGACGGCGTCGTCGCCCTTCTTGTCGGGAGCCTTGCCGGCCTGGTCGTCGGTGGGCGCGGGTTCGCTCTTCCTGGCGATGTCCGCGAGGAGCTGCTGCTTCGCCGTCTGTACGGTCGCAGGCTTCTTCGCAGGGGCAGGCTTCTTCGTGGCGGGCTGCTTCGCTGGGGCCGGCTTCTTCGCGGGCTTGGCGGCAGGCTTCTGAGCCGGGGCCGGTTTCTTCGTGGCGGGATTCTCAGTAGCCGCTATGACCCCGTCCTTCGCCATGCCGGCAAGTACGCCGAGTTTGTTGAGGGCGGACAACAGCTGGTCTGTGGCGTCCTTTATCTCCTTGAACGCGTCCCGTATCGAGACGAGCGCCTTGACGACGTCTTCGGGGGACATCACATCGGCAACGACTTTTTTCTTGCTCATTTTGTTTCCTTTGTAGTTGGGTTCACATATTCCTGCATTATCGCCTTCGCCTGGTCAGGCGTGTCGATTATACGGCTGATCAGCGATGCCTCGTCGGTGTCCGCCCCGAAGAACTTGCCTATGGCGTCCTTCAGGCCGACCACGACGTTGCGCTTCTCGACCTGCTCCTCGATCGTCCGGTTGCCGTACGGCAGTATGCGGTAGAGGCGGTCCTTGAGGGCGTCCTCCACGCGCGATATCGGCTTTCCGGGCGCGGACAGGTTGACCTTCACGAGCCAGAACGTCTCCGCGTCCTTCAGCATCGGGGAGAGCTTCTCGTCGATGCCCTCCGCGGAGTCGATGTCCACCATCTCGAACCGGCGGGTGTTCAGCGTCAGCGTCTCGTAGGTGTACCTGCTGCCCGACTGCACGGTGACGACGTCTACCGACTTGGGGCCGAGCTCCGATATGTCGTTCATCTCGGTGCTGCCCGGATACCGGTAGATGCGCCCCGCCTCCGTGGAGGTGGAGACCGGGTTGTGGATGTGCCCGAGGGCGACGTACCCGGCGTTGATCGCGTCGAGGTACGGCTCGAGGTCGCGCAGGCTCAGCGCGGTCGAGTAGGCGGTCAGCTCCGCGATCTCCATGTGGAGGACGAGGACGCCGCCGTGCAGGTCGCACCCGCGCTCCTTCAGCGACGTCAGCTTCTCGATGAGCTGCTGCGTGCGGCAGAAGTCGATGCCCGCGAACCAGACGCCGCCGGCATTGTACGCGGGCGTTCCGTCGGCCGTGTCCTGCTCCAGCGGGAAGAACCCGCAGAGCCGCGCCCACTTGCCCCCGGAGAGGTCGTGGTTGCCGTCGATCGACAGCACCGGTATCCCCGCCACCGACAGCCTGGTGCCGAAGCTCCGCGCCGCCTGTACGGCGCTTGCCGGCGGCCTTGCGTTGTCGAAGATGTCGCCTGCGACAACGACTGCGTCGACCTTCTCGCGGATCGCTATTTCGACGATTTCGTCCAGGGGCTTCATGAAGTCCGCCTCCCGGACGTTCATGCCGTACTGGCGGTAGCCAAGGTGCCAGTCGGCGGTGTGCAGAAATTTCATTTGGTTTCGATCTCCATGTTGAAGTTCATCCTGGCAACGGTGTCCAGCAGTGTGATCAGCGCCCAGGCCTTCGGCGTAGGCGCCTTGAGCACCTTCTCCACGGCGTCCACGGCGTCAGCCGAGTTCAGCCGCAGGTAGTACTCGCACGCGGTGCGCACGTCGAGGTCGCGCAAAGTCCCAGCGAAGTCGGACCAGTTGTCTTGCGTCTGCTGGACTTTCACGGACGCAACCGGCCTCCCGTACGACCCCATCTCGGCGACGAGGGTGATCTTCGGGTAGCTCGGATTGCCGTCGCGGTCGTAGCCCACGAACTTGGACACCTCGACACGGCGGTCCCCGCGGGCTTTCGCGTTCTCGAGCTCCGTGATGAGGGCCCTGACCTGCGGGGTGACCGCTGCGGGGGCTGACGGTACGAGCGCGTTCATTCCGCACCTCCAGTCCGCTTCGGCATCGGGAAGCGGATGCAGAGCACCAGCTTCTCCGGGTTGCTCCCCTTCGGCAGGTTCGCTATCCCGCGACGCTCAAGCTCGAGCGCGTCCGTGCCGTGGGCACTGAGCCCGCTGTGGAAGACGACGGCCTGGCCCTCCGGCTTGTCGTAGGACTTGCAGAAGTCCAACCCGTGCTTCCACTTCTTGTTGCCGATGCCGTCGCCGTCGACGACAAGCGCATCGAACTGCGAGAGGACTGACTCGTCTTCGGGTAGCTGCCTGAGGTACGCCACCACCGCGTCGGGCATGAACTTCTTCACATACCCCTCCATAAAGGGCACGTCGTCGATGACGAGCACCTTTAGGGCGCGCACTTCCTGCGTCGTCGGCACGGGCTTCGGCTCGGGGACCCTCCGCGCAGGCCGCAGAACGACCTGCACTGGCTCGTGGTCCTCCTTGAGCCAGCCCTGGTGCGACTCGTCCACGAGGGTGTACCTGGCGTGGGCGAGCCGGTCCTTTATGCCGGACAGGAACTTGACGACCTCCGCGTTGGTGGCCTTCTTTATCCACCCTCGCGTGGTAAAGCCCTTGCTCGCAGGGCCGCCTATGGCTTCGTCAATCCTCCAGATCACCTCGTCGAGCGCCTCTACCGGGAACGGGCTCACGGGTCGACCTCCATGATGCGGTCGACCATCGAATCGACCTGGTCCGGCACGACGAGGCCACTGCCGTCGACGTCAATATGCGCGTACCGGAGCTTTATCTCGGCGGCCTTGAGCTTGTTGGCCCGCTTCAGCTCCTTCGCGATAGCCCTGGCGCTTGACTGCATGACGCTCCAGAACTGGATCTCTCCGCTGCATGGCGTTCCGTATGCGCCGGCCATCACTCGCCTCCCCCGTTGTTCGCCTCGGCGTTCGCTTTCGCGGTCTCGGCCATGAGCTTGTCGTAGCACGCGTCGCAGAGGACCGCATCGCGGTTGTACTTCCCTTCGACCACGACCGTGACGTAGTGCGCGTCGTCGTGCGGGACCTCGGCCCCGCATTCCGTGCACTTCACCGGCTCGTCCGCGTCCGGCACGGCGTTCTGGACGGCCTGCGCGGCGTCCTGCGCGGTGTCCTGAGCCGCCTGCTCCTTCTTCTGGCGCAGCTTGCTGAGCTTGGCCTTCACCCGCTCCTGCGCCTCCGACGGCCTCTCCTCGTCCCTTGCCGCCTGCCTCTTGGCGTACTCGTCGTCGACCGCCTGGTAGAGGGCCGGCAGCTGGGTTTCGGAAATGGCCCGAACAAGGTTATCGGCCTGCGTCAGGAAGTCCTGCTTGGCCGAGGACGGGTCGACCCCGTGAAGCCCGGTCGCCAGCTGCAGCTCGCTGCTCGCGTCTTTCGACACGGCGCCGTCGTCGCTCGAGACGACTACCTGGAATTTCACTCTCATTTCTTCTGCCCCTTTTCTTCGCTTGTTCCGGAATACCGGAGCTCGACTCCCCACGTCTCGGCGATATCGGCCGTCATCGGCTCGAACTCCTTCGCCATCCGCGATACCACGGACTCCGGCACGTTGTGTATGTTCCCGTACTTCCCGTAGCACTCTACCACGTGTACCGTGTATCCGAACGCGTGCCCCATCGTGATGTAGAGCTTGAGGTGCTCGAGCTTGACGTGTGTGGCGGCGACTGCAAGGCACGGCATGTCGAGCCTGGCCATCGCGAACCTGAGAAGGTCCTCGACCTTTCGCAGGACGTCCGCGTTCTTGTCCGAGTCGAATACGTAGTTGTGGTCCGCGTCGTACCTGAACATGTCCGGCTCTATCACCAGCGAGGCGAGCTTGTTAGCGAGCGTGGACTTGCCGCTTCCGGGGAGACCCCGGAAGATGAATAGTTTCTTCTTCATGTGTACCTCCTGAGGCTGTGATCAGACATACGGCGCCCAGCCCTCAATGGTCTGGAGCGTCCGTCTGGTCGACAGAGTGGTTTTCTGCCCGTAGCGGGGGGCGTACGTCATGGCGTACAGCCGTGCAGGCTTGTGCTTGCCATGCCGTAGCCGCCCCCAGCCTCCGAGCTCCCTGACTCGCAAATACAACCTTGGCGACCTGCTTTTCATACGTACCTGTCCGCGACGAGCGACATCACCCTTCCAGAGGCGCTGAACGCCCTGCACGAATGATTTTCATGTTGCCCGTGCGCATTTTCACGATTTTTGGTATAATCTTCTGCGGTCGCCGACAAGGCGTCCGCTGGTTGTAGTAATTGTACCAAATGATCGTGAACTTGTGAAGCACGACACGACAGTAGGCTTGCCACCGGGTTCACCCGTGGGTCGAAAGCAGTCAGGATCATCGCGAGGAGATGCTCCATCTTTCTCTTCCGATGATCTGGTCTGTATTGGGGACTATCTTGCCTCTGACATAGGCAAGAAAGAGTGCAAGCTTCTCCGGCGAGGCGACATGCTTCCGTACCTCTTCAAGTTGCGCGGACAGCCGATGTCGCTAAACGACCATATACAGTTTCACGCCATGTACTCAGACGAGTACGTCGCCGACACGGTATTCGTGTGCGGACGACAGGTCGGAAAATCGCTGAACCTGTCACGTGTCGAAGTCCTGGACGCGCTCAGCGCAAACGAACTCCAGCTCCTGTACGTCGCCCCGCTCCAGTCGCAGTCGCAGCGCTATTCGACGCTGTACCTGAACGAGGCGATCAAGTCATGCGAACTCGCCAGGATAAACCAGATGAAGGCCCTCGAAGGGCTCTGGTCCGACTCGAAGATACTGACGGCCGTCGGCCACCAGTCGTTCGCCAACGGCTCTGGCATCCAGCTGACATACGCCAAGACCTCCCCGGACCGCGCCCGCGGCATCTTCGCAGACATAATCGACTTCGACGAGGTCCAGGACCAGCTCACGGACAACATCCCGATCATCTCCCAGTCGACTAAGTCCTCCAAGTGGGGAATCCGCCGGTTCACGGGCACGGCCAAGACCGTCGACAACACGATCGAGGGGCTGTGGCGGAACTCGTCCCAGTGCGAGTGGGTGATGAAGTGCGACCACTGCGGGGCGTGGAACATACCGAACATGGACGGACGCGTCCTCGACATGATCCAGGCCGACGGCATGCACTGCGTCGAGTGCGGCGGCAAGCTTAACGTCAGGAACGGTGAGTGGGTCCCCAACAAACAGGACAAGATGAAGACGTTCCGCGGGTACCATATCCCGCAGGTCATCCTCCCGTTCCATACCGAGAACATGGACAACTGGGGCAAGATCGTTCGAGACGTGATGACGCTCCCGATCCCCGTGATTCTCCAGGAAATACTAGGAATCAGCTGCTCGCAGGGGCAGCGCATCATCGACCAGAACACCATCGACAGGCAGTCGGTCCTCCCAGACGTACGCCAGCTCCAGGATCTGCTGCACAACTACGCCTTTACAGTCGGAGGACTCGACTGGGGCGGTGCGGAACAGGTCTCGTTCACGGTGCACACAATCCTAGGCGTGTGCTACGACGGAACCATCGACGTCCTCTGGGCCCGCCGCTACCAGGGATTCGATCCGGACGAGATGCTCACGGAGATCGCGAAGACCCATTTCTTCTACGGCTGCCGCGCGCTGGCGGCCGACTACGGCATGGGCTTTGACAAGAATGTCATGCTAGAGTCGCGGTTCGGAATCCCGGTCATCCAGATCCAGCTATGCAAGCAGAACGCGCTGATGAACTTCAGCCCTGCGCTCGGGCACCCGCGCTGGATGGTCGACAAGACCACCGCACTTGACCTCATGTTCATGGGAATCAAGTACGGACGCATGCGCTTCCCGCCGAAAGAGCAGTTCGAGAGCTTCACGAAGGACCTGCTGTCCCCGTACGAAGAGGTCGTCGACCACGGAGAACTCGCCCACAGGCGGTTCGTCCGCGACCCGTCGCGTCCTGACGACTTCGCGATGGCCCTTTGCTTCGGGACGATGGTCGCCCTGAAGATGAGGCACTCCAAGCTGACGGACATCATACCGAAAGGTGCGCTCGCGACGAAAGTCGGAAGGCCTGAATTTACCATTCTCGACCCGGACGAGATCATGCGTGCGCTCAACAGCTGACGGAAAAGTTGTCTACAGCTGTAAATATCCTGTATACAACGGCCTGTACGCGGTAATCACTAGTCGCTGCGCAAAGCGCGCCTGCAGCTTTAGCGCACATGCACCCGCGCGTATATGCCGGCAACCCGTCTGTATGCTAAGGAAAAGTGCACTTCTGCACCACCAGAAAGCCCGAAGGCCGCCATCTACCGATAAATGCACGTATGCACGTACCGGTAGACGGCGACCTTTAGGTCGTTTGGAGGGTGATAATGCCTTCCGTAGAAGGTTATACCACCTTTTCGCGCCTTTTTTAGGGCGAAACCGCTGCGGCTGCGGCCTTTATGACGCGCCACTCGGCGCGCCACTCAGGCACGGACTCCACGTCGGCCCAAAATTTGGCCTTGTCGGACTCGGGCCAGGCCTCTACCGCCTCAAGGCGCGCCTTGCAGCGCTCCGCAAAGGCGGTCGGCCTGGCCCTAATCTGCATGAGGATTACTCCTGCAGCAACGCCCAACACCGCGCCTCCTAGGAAGACGCAGGCCTGGCAAACGAATTTCTCCATTTTTACCCCTTTCTGGGGTGCTAAAGGCACCCGTTATGTATTATAACCAGAAAACTGGCGTATTTTACGCTGTTTTTCGGCCAAAACGGGTGCAAATCATGCTTACGGGACCTTTTGCGGCAGTGTAGCCCTGTAGTAGTTCGTAAAGCTGCCGGTCTGCGTGCTTGACGCACCTGCGAGCGCGTCAATAAGGTCATTTAGCGTGTGTTTAATGCTTATAAGCTCTCCCTCGATACTCGACATGCGCGTTACAAGCTCCGAGCGATTCGCAGTGACGGTCTGTGACAGGGTAGCCACGCGCGTAGCGGCGAGGCTGTCAGCCTGCGAGACTGCGTTTGATATGATTCCGCTGCGTGCCGCGGATATACGGCTGTCAGCGATCGTGCGCGCCCTCGCATCTATCGCAGCCTCGATCCCGCCCTCTAGCACAGAAAACCGGCTGCCGAGCGCGTCAATGTCAGCCCTCAGCGCGGAGTCGGCAGAGGTATATCCGGACTGCACCCCAGAGATCGCCTGATTGACGGAGGCGAGCGCGTTACTTGCAGTTGCCTCATGCGCCTGCAGCTCGTCTCGTAAGCCGTCTATGGCGAGCGCCACCGTCGACAGCTGCCCTCCCCAGGATGTGCCCACAGACGCTATCTGCGCCGCAAGCGAAGCCTGCGCGTTGTTCAGCATGTTCGACAGCACGATGTCGCCTGACGCCCGTGCATAGGCCTCTGTGTTGATCCTGGAGGACAGCGACGAGTCCGCGGAAGACAGGGCCTGCAGCGCCGTGCCTATGTCATTCGTGGCTCCGTCTATGTCCGACACGTACGCCACGACATGCGTTACGCCGCCGTCGGTGACAAGCGCACGGCCGCCGGACAGTATGACCTGGTCGCCGGAGACAGGATCCACCAGCGCCTCCGCCTTCGGGACCGTATCATACCCGGCATAGACGTCCTCGTTGACAAGCGATGAGATGCCGACGACCGACCCGAGGTCAAGCCGTGTCACGGTAACCATGGTCGAACTGCCCTCGAGTCGCTCGACCGTGGCACTGGACATCTTGATGTTGACCCTGCCGCCCGACACCGACAAAGTCCCTATGTCAACGCCGACGAGCGCAAGGCATGTGTCGTATGACGCGCCAGATACGACAACTGACAGCGATTCGATGCGCGACATCGGGCCGAAGCCGGCAATAGTCACCGTCCGGCCAGCATCGAGCGGCAAGGTTCCGCTGTACGTGGCCGGGGCAAGCAGGACTGCGGAGTTCGGCGCCATGTTCGCGAATGCGTACGTCAGGCTCCTGAAGGGGTACTGCGGCGAGCCGTTGCCCTGCACGCGTGCGTTGCCGGCGGCGTAGTACAGGTTCGATATCGGCTGGGAGGCCCAGTCTGCGACCGGAGGGAGCAGGGATGCGTCAAGAACGCCGTCCGCCTTCGTCCTCGGAAGCATGCGGGCGTACGCAGGAGACCCGCCGCGCTCCGTTACGCCGTCTGCCGCAATACGGTCGAGATCTCCGTATGCGCCTGCGGCGCAAACTGAAACAACTGCTGCCAGCAACATCCGGAAGTGCATGTCATTCCTCCGCCTGGACTACTACGGTATCCCCCGGTCGTACGCCATGGGCCGCGAGAAACCCGAGGGGCGTTTCGATCGCGTGTGCAGCCTTGACGGCGTTGGCCGCCGACGGGGAGTAGTGGAAGACGCCTCCCTTGTCGACAGGCATCGCGACCGTCTCGAGCACCTCGCCCTCCTTTGTGACGAACGTGAGGTCGAGCGGGAAGTTGACGTCCTTCATCCAGTAAATGCCGGCTTTGTCGAAGAACATGCCGCGCCCGGCGTCTAGGGATGCTCGCTTAGACAGGCCCGCAGCTCTTGTTTCCGGGGTATCGGCGATTTCGAGCACGGCGGATGCCTTGACGGCTCCGTCCTGCCCGGTGAACGCAACTCTCACTTCGTCCATGTGTCCTCCTTTGTAAAATTAAGGCGGCTTTCGGGGTCTCCGCGCGCCGGGCGGGGGAATTGCCCGGGGCCGCCGTGCGCGTCAATCAGGTTTCGGCGCCGCAAATGCGCCGAGGTGTCGTAACCCGCCCCTGAGGAAAGTATATCATTTCTGCTCCGTTTGTGCCATAGCGGCCACCAGCCCGCGCAGCACCGTTACGCCGGCGTACGCCTTGAGGGCCTTGTATGCTTCGACGTCATAATCGAGGACTGTGAGCTTCGTCGGCTTGAACGTCGCGAGGAAGCCGGCCATGAAGCCGTCGAGCGCCGAACACATGAGCTCCCTGACAACACGGACTTGCGGGAACTTGATCTCGAGAAGGGCGTAGGCGTAGACCACTACGGCGAAGGCCGCGATCACGACGGCGCCTGTGAGCGGCTTGACCTTTCCGGCTGCAACAAGTGCGTCAACGTGGCGCTTCGCCGCGCCTATGAACGTCTCCGACAGCCCCTCGCCGGGGCCTGGCGTGGTGTTCATCACCGCCGTGGCGACAGACACGAGCAGATCCCGCGTGTCCTGCGAGAGGCTGCACTCGTTGAGCACAAGGCCGGCGGCTCCGCCGATCCCCTTGCCAGCCAGATAGACCGCCTCCATGCCGGGGATCGACTTGCAGCCGGCCGCCTCTGTTGCCACGACGGCTACAACGGCCGTGCCGGCAGCGCCGGCGAGCAGGTCACGCCTCGTAACGAGCTCGTCTTTCATCACGCAGTCCTCTTCGCGGTCCACGTCCCGTACACAGCAGCTGTATCAACTACACGGCTCTGTCCCCAGATCCGGGTAGGCGAAACGTGCCCGTATTCGGCGCAGCCGCAGCCGATCTGCCCGGCGACCTGGCCCTTCAGCCGCTTGCCGTTCGAGTACCCGCGGCCTGCGAGGACCAGGAGGAGCGAGTTGTCCTCGGTAGGCGCAGGCCCTATCGCGTATGACGGCATGGCTTCGATCGGAAGCACAACGGAGCGGGTCGTGAACTTGCCAGTCCTGTTATTCCCGATTCCGTGCCAGAGAACGGTGCCGTTGGGCTCGACGCCGTATGTGACGCGAGTCCCGTTCACCTTGTGCGTCGCGTTCTCAAGGCAGCAGAAGACGACCTCGGGCTCCGCGTCCCGTACGTACGATACGACAAACTCGCCCGAGATCGTCTGCATCTGGTACTTGCGGTAGCCGCGGGACGACATGTTGTCGTAGATGCGCGGGACGTAAAGCCGCATCTTCAACGACCACCGTTCGCGCCCTATGTACGAGGTGTCCGCCTTCAGTGCCCTGGCAACACTGACTACGGGGATCGCCATAAGCAGCTCCCGCCTAGTTAGTTCAGCCATTGCCGGCCTCCTTCCTTTTACGTCGGCGCAGGTCAGAGGCCGACGGCCTTGGCCATTGCGGCGACTTCGCCCTGGGCGGCGCCTGCAACTGCCATTGGCGACACGCCATCGTCGCCGGCGCCGTCCTTGACTCTGTCTGAGTGCATTGCAGCTTTCTCGAGATTCGTCGCGCACATGGCGCGGAACACCTCGACACGGGCGGCATGCTGCACGTTGATGAACTTGAACGTGGACAAGATCGACAGGATCGCGCCGATGAGATTCGGCGCGTACGTCGCGATGCCCTCGTTCTGCTCCGGCGTGATCACGCCGAAGGCAAGCAGGAGCCCGGCAACGCTCGTGACGACCGTAAGCCAGAACTCGGCCTTTGCAAAAACGGATGTTGTTTTGCTTTCCATTGGTTTACCTCCTGTGTTTGCTAGACGTGCATCGTCGCTGACTTTGCAAGTATGTGCTTACGCTGGCGGGAGCGCTCCTTGCCCGCGTCAATCAACGCCTTCAGGGCCCCGGGGTATGCGGGCTGGACTTGCGCAGGCGCGGGCGCGGGCTTGTTAGGCGGCGCAGACGCGTTGCCGAGGTAGTTCGTGTTGGCGGGGTTTGCCGCGGTCCCTCGGTCAAGGTACGCCGGCGCTGCCGCCGCCTTCTCGAGCGCCAGCCAGCGGCGCATGCTTCTCACGGCTGCTGCCTTTGTCATCTTGTCGCCTCCGTGACGGCGTTCGCACTGTCTTTCTGCTCAAGCGCGTCACCGACGTCCTCGCCGTCTTCGAGGAGGTTGTCGACGCGCTTGAGGTCTGGGATCCTGTTGAACTGGACCTCCAGGTCGAGCATCTGCTCCGTAAGGTACTTCTCGATATTAGCGGAGTTCCCGTCGGCCGCCGCGCCGGAGAGCGCTGACCTGATCCTGCCCTCGTCCGGCCTGCGCTCGAACATCTCGGCGAATACGGGGGGAAGGTCACCGGAGCGCGGGTCGAACCCGTCGGCCTCGAGCTGCTGGCGCATATACTGCTGGATCGAGTACGAGAATGGCAGCACATCCCGGTTCATCGCAACCTCCGCGACAGCCCACGCAGCCTCCTCCGACGTGACAGGGTCGAACACGAGGAACGACGGCGACCCCGACGCGAGCGTGTTGCACACGTTCAGGAACGCGTCGAGCCGCTTGAAGAAGGCGTCGGAGCCCATCACGACCTGCATGGCGCACCAGCGGTCCATCGCCGGCGTGCAGACCTCGGCCTGGAAGTCGGCCGCAGCCTCCATCGCGCAAGTCACCGGGTCCCAGTCGTAGACCTGCTGGCCGTACTGGTCGAGCATTATGGCGTGCACGACCGTCGCCAGGGTCTGAGGCGACTCGAGGGCGAGCTTGCGGGGGTATGTCATCTTGTCGTTCATGCCGGTATTATACCACATTGTTTGCCTTAGCGCCACCCTGCGCCTTGGCCTTCTCCGCGGTCAGGTCCTTGACGAACCTGCGGTAGCCGTGCGGCTTGTCGTATACCCTCTCGGTGAACCCGGAGTTGGCGGCGGCCCGCGCACTGGCCTCGTTCTCCCTGAGGAGGGACCATATTATGCGCTTTACCTCGGTACGCCTGTCTTTCTTCCGTCTCGCCCTCGCAACAGCTGCCTCTATGGCTTCGTCCACCATAGACCTTGCCACGCGGCGCCCTCTTGCCGCGTCGGACACGGCAAGCGTGAGATTCTGGGAGGACCTGGGGCTCCCGTCCTCGTACAGTCCGTACAAGTCGGCAAACCCTATAGGAACGCCGCCGTCGTACGCGACGCGCCTGGCCGTGTACGGCACGTCCTTGTAGAAGGTCCTTCCGGGGGTGACGAAGTTCTTTTCCTCCGGCGTCAGGGCGTCATAGACCTTTTTCACGTCCTTGTAGGGGCCTTCCCGCAGTTCGATGCCGGCCTTCGCGGATGCCGACTTTACGTGTTCAAGCCATCCGCTCGGCTGCCGCATGTTCATGTGGACCTTGTGGACGACGTTGGTGCCCTTCACCCTGTACCCGTGGTAGCCCACCTCGTCACCGCGTGCGGGCTCGACCCGCACCCCCAGCGCGGTGTTGTTCGAGATTACGACCCTGCGCCCGTCTTTCAGGCGTATGACGATCTGGTCATGCCCCTTCGTCTTGTCAGGCGTATATGCCATGACCCTGCCGCGGCCGGACACGTACTCCTCCGCGGACCTGGACCTGGCCTTGTCGCCCTCTGCGGCCTTGACGGCCTGCCACACGCCGTTGACAGCCCGCAGCCTGTTCTTCATGAAATCGCTATGGCTTTGTGTTGCCTTGTTAATAGCCGCCTCGCTGTACGCCTTGTTCCCGCGGATCGTGTGGGCTGGCGTGAAGACCCGCCTGTGCAGCCAGTCGGCATACTGCTCCTTCGTGTACTTCGCACCAGGCGCCATGTACGTCTTGTACCCGAACCGAGACGGCATGTACTTGTCGACGAAGTAGTCCACCTGGCTGTCGGCCGAGTCCGTCAGTTTGCTCTCGGCGAGCCACTTCCTGTATGCGGCGAGCGACGCGCCGGTGTACTGCGGGATGCCGTAGCCGCCCCCGCCGCCTATCTGCTTCGTCGCATGGTCGAACCTTCCGCCCGTCTCGCGGTTGAAATTGGCGAGGATCGCGGCCTCGAGGTCCGGGTTGTTCAGCTTCGAGTGCAGTCGGGACGCAACGTGGTTGATGCGCGACTCCGCTGTCGTGGGTAAGACCGGAGCGGCCGGCGTTGTGGGGGGCACTGGCGCCGGCCGCTCCGGAAGACGAAGTCTCTGCCCGATCGACAGGCGGTCGGGGTTCTTGAGGTCGTTGAGGCGTGCGAGCTCACGCCATGTCGTGCCGTTTCTGGCGGCTATCGACGACAGGGTGTCGCCGCGCACTACGCTGTAGCGCGCCCCCGGCACCGCCGTAGCGACGGCGGCGGCCAGCTTCAGTAACGCCCTGCGATCTAGTTGTCTCTGTGCCATGTCGGTACCACGTCACACTGTTGCCCTGCGCACCGCACCATACGGCCGCTGGACCTGTCTTTTGTTGCGTGCCTCGTTGAGCAGCCTCATCTTGTACTTGGTCGGAAGCCCCTTGAAGTATGGATTGCGCCCGTCGAGAATCGCATCGGCCTGCTCTGGCGTGTACTCGCCGTTCGGACCGGCGCCCTTCCCGGGCCACGCCCCCTTCAGGGCGCGGAGTGCGTTCATCTCGGCTGCCTGCTCGCGCGGGGTGTAGTGGTAGCTCTTCGTGTCCGGAAGCCCCTCCTCGCGTTGTATCTGCTCGATCTTCCCGATATACCCGGGAAGCTTTATCGTAAACGGGTGGAATGCCTCGTGCGTCATAAGCCCGTCGAGCCACTTCCCGGTCCTGCGGTAGGTCTTGTGGGCCGTTGCCGCCGTCGCCGGCAGCGATACCCACGACTCAGCGCCGTTCCGCGTGTGCGCAACCGCCGACCCGACGCTCGGCACTTCGTTTACGAACGGAAGCTCCGCGAGGTCCGCAGCGGCCGTCTGTACGCGCTTGAGCCCGACAGCCTGGTCTCCGTTCCCGGCCCGCCGCTGGAACTCCGGCATATTGGCCAGCGTGTTAACGGCGTCCACGGCGTACTGCCCCGATGCCTGCACGGCCGGAACGGCCTTGGCAGAGACGAGCTGCGCCTTTGTCGTGTCGGGGGTCGCGTTCCTGAGCAGTTTCAGCCCAGACGAGGCGGCGTTGAACCCGCCACGTCCGTACGTGCCCTCCGGCTGTGTGGCCTTGTCGTACCCGACGAGCTTGAATCCGACGCGGGGGACTGCGTTCGACACGGCTCCGCCGTCCGCCTTTTTGTTGAGCTGCGCGGAGACGTACTCCGCGAATGTCTCCTCGCGCTTCTTGCGGGCAGGAACCGTGTCAAGGTAGACGGTATTGAACTTGTCTTTCCTGGCCTGCGCGAGCATCTGGCGCACGAGGTCGCGCGCAAGGCCCTTTCTGTACACCTCATGCCCGAGCTCGTGCGCGATGATCCTTCTGCGGAACTCGCCGGGCTTGACATCGAGACCCCACCGCCGTATGACAGCCCGGGCATTCGGGTTGAGGTAGACGACGTTGTCCTTGCCCCAGCTGCCGCCTGTCTCGTCGTCCGCGAGCTCGTACGACCGTTTGCCGTTGCTGTACCTGGGGTGCTTCGACATCGCCAGCCGCATGTGCGACAGGTCGATGCCATACCTGTCCTTGTAGGCCCTGACCATGTTGGCGAAATCGTCTTTCGCAGCCGCCGCCTTGTACAGCAGCTCGTACCTGTTCGGCACCGCTCGTCCAGCCATGGCCTTCGCCTCCTCCGACGTCTTTTTCAGTCCATAGTCCCTGGCGACGCCGCCCCAGTCGCGCGGTCCGCCCATGCGAGGCCCGCCGTAGAACCCGGGAAGGCCGTACGGCTCCTGCCAGTCGAACCTTATGCCTGTTTCGCTCCCCTCGGGGACGAAAAGGTCAAATGACCCGCGGCTGAACTGCTTGCTGGTAGTCAGACGCGGGTCGACTCCGGCAGTGGCGTTTCGCATTACGTCGTAGTACCTGCCTGTCCCGGATGCACCGGTTATCTCCCTGACAGGGACGACCGTGTTCACGTGGTTCGACACGCGCCACGGAATGTATATCGGCTTTCCGGCCGCATTCTTGCCGGCGAACAGGCGCCCGTACATCGACCTGAACGGGAAAATGCCGTTCTCGAACGCCTGCAGCTCTGCCGGAGTGGCCACGAACGGGCCGCCGTCAAGACTGCGGAGGGGTGCGGCGTTCACCTGCACCACGCCCGCGGCGCGAAGCGCGTCCGGCGACGCGGACCAGCCGGTCCTGCCGAGCCTGTCGACAATGAACGACGGGTTGTGGAGCAGCGGAATGTTCTTGTCGACGAGAAGGTCTGCGGTCGACTTCCCGTTGTTGAGCACGCGGTTCAGCCAAACGGCGTATTTTGACGGATCGGCTGTTTTAGCCGTGCCTCCGAACAGTTTTCCAGCCGCACTAACGTCAGCCCCGGCCATCCGCAGCCCGGGGACGGTAAGGTACCTCCCTGCGCCCTTGATCTTGGAGAGACGCTCAAGCAACGGGCCGATGGCCTTCAGCGTGACTGCGTTAGAGCGCTTCTGCATGGCTGCCCCCGCGTAGCTCGTCGTTACAGGCGCCTCAACGCGCTGCTGAGCTCGTTCAGGTCCTCTGCCGACTTGGACGCGAGTGCCTCGCCGAGCTTCTTCGGGTCGATTGCGCCTGCCTCCTTGACGGATTCGGCGAACCCCTCGCCAAGCACGTCGTCGAACACCTCGTCCGGAAGCTCCGCGAGCTTGGACAGGCTGAGAGCGTCTCCACCGATCTCGATGACGTCGTTCACGATCGCCTCGGCCTGCTTGACGTCCATGTCAAACAGGAAATCCTCTGGGGCGCTCATGTCCTTGCCGTAGCGGCCGCGCCAGTTCTCGATGACGTCCACGTCCTCCACGAGCTCGGCGATCTTGTCCGTTGCGCCGTCAAGGGCCTCCGCGCCCTTCTCCGCCACGTGTTCGGCCATCTTGGCGAGCGCGAGCCCGGTGTCCGCGTCGTGGCAGAGCTCCGCCCGAATGGTGAGCTCGTTGATCACGTTGTCAGGACGCGCGACGCCGTGGCCGGCCGTCTTGCGGATCCCGTCCGGGACGTCGACGCCGAACTCAGACGCCTTCTTGAGGATGTTCTTCGCGATCTCGTTGCGCATCGGGAACGGGTACTTGAACTTGTTGTCCTCGAAGTACTCTGCCGCGAGCTTGACGCCATGTGCGTCAAACATCGGATACTTCCGCTCGCCGTTCCTTACCCAGCCGTAGTCGTCGTCGGAAGCCGTCTTGACCTCTTCCGTGTGCGTGAGCACCTTCGCGATGTCGTCGGCTATGCCGAACATCTCGGCGGCCTTCTGCAGGTTGTACTCCACGTCAGCGCGGGTATAGCGGTAGTCCTCGTCGGACGCGTGCTTCGCGAAATACCGGGCGGACGCCCATGTTTCCTCGCGGCTGTTGCACGGGAGCTCCTGCCGCGCTGCGTCGGCGTAGAACGCGCGGCGTGACACCGCCGGCGACTCCTCGGGGAAGCTCGCGGACTTGACGTATGCGGGTGCGCCCTCGTCGGACGTGCATGATCTCCATTCGCTGTAATCTACCATAGAATACTCCCTGCGTGGGTTTACACTTTTCCCAGACAGTGGTATAATACCACTTGTTTGCGGAAACTGCAAGTAGGTCAGACATGAAATTCTTATGGAGAGACACGCTCCGCCGGGTGGCCGGCGGTGAAACAAGGTGCCCATCATGCCGGGCAGACTGCCTAATCGTCGTCGAGCGGGACGAACGAGACGTCCTGCCGGACATTCGCGGAATCCCGTGGTGCGAGTGCCCGGCATGCCGCGCCAGGGGCGACTTCCCGGCCCTCGTAGCGCACGCGGAGCACCGCGGCGTCGAAGAGGAGGTGCGCGAGCTTCTCAGGATAGGCGAGCTCGAGGCGTCGGCACGCGACGTCGACGCGTACGCGGCAAGGGCGAAGACCCAGGCCGACGTCGACGCATACCTGGCGGCCTGCGTCGAAAGGCTCAGGAAGGCGCCGCACATGTGCAACATTCGCGCGGGACTTTCGGTCTCTTCGCTGCGACAGCTGCCCCCCGACACGGGACTGCACGTCGGGGGCGGGCAGCAGGACGTACCGCTGCCGCGCCCGTTCGCGCTGCTGTCGGCGCCGCGCTACTCGCGCGTGCCGATGACGCTCTACCGCTACAGGTTTGACGGCGAGACGACCTGCGTAGACGCGCAGAACCCGAAGACGCTCCAGTGCGAGCACCGCCTCCGGGTGACGTCGGGCCCGTCCGACGTCGGGGTGTTCCTCGGGGACTACAGGGTCGGCGAGGTACCCGGCGTCTTGCTCGTAACGCACGACCCGCGCGCCGCCGGCCAGCTGTTCGGGGCGGCCAGGGCCGAGAGCTCCCTGACCCCGCCGGTAGCCGCTGTCGCCGGCTTTCCGCTTCCGAACCGGTTCTCGGCCGTCAATACGATCTACCTGCTTGACGCGCTGGACTCCCCCCTGCCCCTCTCGTTCGCGATACAGGCGATGCGCGACCCGATCGTGTACGGGTCAGACGAATGCCCGACCATCCGGGTCCTGTCGCCCAAGTGCACCGTGTCCGAGATCCGCGCCGAGGACATCCGCAAGCTCGCGGGAGTCACGCCGCGCGGGAAGGCCCTGCGCCCGTGGGTCGCCGAACGCGTGCTCAGCCTCGTCGACTGCCAGGAGGAGGTTGCGAACGCGCTCCTGCAGGCGAACGCGTCCGAAAACATGCGTGCCGAAGTCGCGACGATGCTCGGACCGACCGCCCCGCAGTCGCTGCGCGACACGGTGCTCATGCCGACCGCGGAGCCGGACGACATATTCCAGCTTGCGAACGGCAGGCTCGTCAAGAACACGCCGGTCGGGCTCTATACCGCAAGCAGAAGCGCCAAGACAGGCATGATAGCGACCAAGACGCTCCTCTGCAACGTGGGGATCACCGTGGAGTCCCGCATCACGGACAGAGGGCTCGAGACGGCGGTATGCACGGTGTCGCATCCGGACTCCGACGTCCCGTCGGTGCAGGTCCGCGTGCCCAAGTCCCACTGGAACAACCCGGACGCGATGGCCGACGACGTGCGCGCCGCATACGCGGAGAACGGCCGGACGCCGTATGTCGCGTTCTACAGGTCAAGCGGATACGCCTGGTCTGACATCATGCAGTACCTGGGGTCGCGCTGCCCGGTCCAGAACGGGCTCAGGTCCCTCGGCGCCACCCCCGACGGCACGATCAACCTGCCGAACGCGGCGATAGTGCGCGGGTCCGTGCTGCCACAGACGAAAGCCGGTCTTGTCGACCCCGGGGCTATGGCCGCCTACTCGGCCCTCGAGTGCAAGGCGGACGACGACAGGGCGCTGCTCTCGTCGTTCCTAATGTCGCCAGCATCCCTCGACAAGGTAGGCGTGGCGGCAGGGCTCCTCCACGCGCTGTTCTGCACCGCCGGGAAGCTGTTCGACACGAGCGGGGCGCGACGTCCGCCGGCCCACCTCCTGTTCGTCGAAACAGAGCCCGGCGTGTGGGACCGGGCGCTCAGGACGCTTGCGTACCTGTTCTCCGGCTCCGAATACGTGCCCCTCGTCGACTACGCAGACCGCCTGGGGTTCCTGCACAGCTGGTCTGCCCTCGGGACGCTTCCGCTCGTGACCAGGCTGCCGGCGGCGGACGACACGGCGGCCGTCCTCGCGGCCTCCCCCGTCAGCGTCATCGCGATCGCGGACCCGCTGACGGCGCTCGCCTGCAGCGGCCGCGGCACTGTCTCGTTCGTCCTCCCGAACGTCGAGACGGCCCACGACGGCCAGTCCGTGACTCCGACCGACGTGGAGGAGCTCCGCCGGGCGTTCGTGTCTGTCGCGGCCGCGCATGCCGGGACAGGGTGGCTCGACGTCTCGGCCGGCGGGCCCGTTGCGATGTCAACCCCGTGCCTCTCCGCGCTGGGGTCGCTCTCCGACGAAACGGGGGCTACGACGACCGCTGGCGGACTGTACCGCTCTGTGCGCGGGCGCTACCTCGGGGCGGGGCTGACCGGAGCAAGGGCGTTCTTCTCCGTGCTGCACATGGCGTACATGGCCAGCATCCGCGGCGAAGACCCGGGCGCAGGCGTCAGGCTGACGATAGTCCCCGGGACGCCAGCCGACTCCCTCAGGGCGAGCTTCAACGACAGGGGCGAGCACGTGTTCGTACTCCCGGACATGGCCCTCGTGAGCCGGTCCGTGGTACAGCTGGTCAACCGGCAGCAGGCATACCTTTTTGATGCAGAGCAGCTCTCCCGCGAGTTCGCAGAAAATGGTATACTATTAGCGGACGCCCCCGGGTCACTGGGGATAGACCCGTCCCGCGTGTGGGCGTTCCCGCGCGCGACCTGGGATGCCGAAGTCGTACGGGCCACGGGGTTCACACAAAGAAAGAAGGAGTCTAAGTAGATGAGCGACGAAAAGAAGCAGAAGGTGGTCAGACTGCTCGCAGAGCAGGAGATCAAGGACAGCATGGCCGATGCAAGGTTCTACGAGCAGATGCCGGAGTTCCTGCCGCTTCGCATGAAGATGAAGGCCATGCACGACGACCTCGTGACCCCGCACGGCTGCTCGACCTGCGCGAAAAACCGCGTGTACCGCAGCCTGGGAGGGGACTACCTCCGCATCGTCGAGGGCCTGAAGGACGAGGCAAGGGAGCGCCTGCGCCTCTACTTCGGCGCGGACGAGCTGCGTGCGACCGTGCTCGACGCCGTCACGCGCCAGCCCAAGACCATCAGCGTCTGACCAGGAACCACAAGCCACAAGGAGGAACACATGGAACGCGAAATAGCAGACAACGAGAGGATCCCGATGCTCGAGCCGTTCACGGTGAAGAAGACCGTGTCTGCGCTGTCCGAGACCGAGGACTACAACCACCGCATGCTCAACATCCCCGAGATGTGGAAGCGCAGCAAGGGGGCGGGCGTGAAGGTGGCCGTGCTCGACACCGGATGCCCGCAGCACCTCGACCTCAAGGTCGCGGGCTTCAAGGACTTCTCCGACTCCCCTACGCCGTACGACGTCGCCTGCGGCCACTCGACGCACGTCTGCGGAATCATCGCGGCGCTCGCAAACGGAATCGGCGTCCGCGGCATCGCGCCGGACTGCGAGCTGTACTGCGGCAAGGTCCTGAACGACGAGGGCGGCGGCACGATCTCCTCGATCGCCGACGGCATCCGCTGGGCCGTCGACGAGGTCGGGGCTGACGTGATCAACATGAGCCTCGGCTGCCCTCCCTCCGGGGCGTGGAGCCCCACGCTCAGAAGCGCGTGCAGCTACGCGCACAAAAAGGGCGTAGTGCTCTGCTGCGCGGCCGGAAACGACGCAGGCGCGGTCAACGCCCCGGCGAACCTCGACACGACGATAGCCGTCGCCGCGGTCGACCGCGACAAGGACGTCGCGTACTTCACCTGCCACGGCTCGGAGGTGGACTTCGCGGCCGGCGGCGTGGACGTCTTCTCCACCTGGCTCGACAACCAGTACGCGAAGCTCTCCGGCACCTCGATGGCGACGCCTGTCATCACCGGCGCGGTCGCGCTCGTGATCGGCGCCGCGAAAGCCGAGGGCGTAAAGCTCACGCCCGACCAGGTCTACCAGAAGCTCGTCGGCATATCGGTCGACGTCGACAAGCCCGGCAAGGACGAGTACACCGGCAACGGCATACCCGTCTTCACCTCACAGTACGAGCCGGAGCCCGAGGAAAAGCCCGAGCCCGCCAAGGGCGACAGCTGGTGGGTGTCGCTGCTGAAGTGGGTGGCAGGGCTGTTCCGCAAGTCGTAAGACAGGAGGCCCCGCATGGCTGCCGTTGAAAACATAGAGTGGCTCAACCAGAACCTGCTCCGTGCGTACCCGCTCCGGGAGGATGCGGACTTAACCCCCAACCTCCCCAGCGGCGCAAAGGCAGACGGGCTACGCCTGCCGACCTGCCTCGTCACGGACTTCTCATTCACGCTCGCGTTCGACGCCGTGAACGGCACAGTCCCGTCGCTCACCGGCCTGTCGCACTCGAGCGACGGGTTCTCGGTGGAGATATCGCTCGGCAGCACGGTGTTGACGTCGGCGGCCGCGAAGATATCAGAGCACACGATCAACCAGGCGTACAGGCTCGTCGGACAGGGCGACAACGCCGACTGCGGCGGGTGGATCGTGCTCGGAGACCTCGTACGCGCCGCCGCGGAGCTGCCGGAGGGCGTATACCGCTTCGCGCCGAACCAGGTGCCGTTCGAGGTCTCTACGCTCAGGATGGCGCCGCGCGGCGTCAGGAGCATAACGGCTGTCGGAAAGTACGGGCTGAAGACCTATGCCCCGCTGTACGGCAACGTCCGCATCATCGCAGGCTCGGACATGACTGTGCGGAACGTCGAGGGCGACAACGCCATCTGGCTGCAGGCCGAGTCCAAGACCGGCTACGAGCGCACGGAGCCCTGTGACTGCGGAACCGGGTCGACCAGAAGCGTCAAGCGCATCAACGGCATGGACGTCGACGAGGTCACAATAGTCGGAGACGGGACATGCGTATCCGTCGTAGACGACACGAGCAACAACGTCGTGAAGATCTCCGACAAGTGCTCGACGCCGTGCTGCGGATGCGCAGAGCTCAACTTCGTCGAATCCGCGATCGCGACGATCAACAAGTCACTAGAGACCCTAAACAACTACGCCGAGAACCTCCGCACCAGGATCGCGGAGCTCAAGTCGAACGAAGCCGCCACGGCGGCCGCAGTCGCCGCATACCCGGGCGTAGCATCACCGTCATGACAGAGTTCCTAACAGAAAACGCAAGACGAGCCTACCCGCTCGACGGGGAGTGGCCTGCCGCCTCCCGCGGCAGGTGGACCGGCGTCCTGGTCGACGCCTGCGTCTACACGTCGGCCGAGCTGGCGCCCGGGGAGCGGGTGATGCTGCTCTACGTCCGCCGCTACCAGTCCTCGCTCTACTTCGTGTTCGGGACGCAGTCGAACTCCATCACAGTCCGCGTCAACCCCGGGCTGAGCGGGTTCGCGACGGTGTACTCGCAGTCGGCGGCGATCAAGGCCGTGATTACCGTCGACGCCGCCAAGGTCGACGCCCTTGCGCTCGACAGCACGTACCCGACGTCCCGGATCGACGTGAACGTTCCGCTGGCCCTGCGCTGCTCCGGAGGCGGCACGAAGATGGTCACCTCGATTACCGCCCAGGGCGCAGCCGAAGGCACCACGCCGATGTACAGCCCGGACGACGCCGGCAGGGTCGAGAAGACGGTCGGCCCCGGAGAGCACGCCGTCCTGAAGGCCGGCGACGGCGTAGACCTGGAGGTGGCCGGGATGGCCCCGCTCACGGGGAACGTCCTCCGGGTCTCGGCGATAGCAGCCCCGGAGCCGACTGACCGCGACGAGGACCCCGTCGACATAATGATCCGCGGAGACGACTGCTTCACTGTCGAGGCTATCCCCGGCGCGAAGGTGTCCGGCGGAGCCGTGGTGGCGCGTACCGCGTCAGACCCCAGCGGCGGGGTCATAAGGATAGGAAGCGCGTGCAAGCCGTGCTGCCAGTGCGAAGACTACAAAGACGCGGTAGACCTGCTCAGGCCGGCGGAGACAGACGCGCTGCTCATCAGCGGGAAGCTGGACGAGGTCAAGAGTGCGTACGACTCCGCACTTGCCGTCTTCGCCGCCGCAAAGGCGGCGTACCTCGCGCAGGTCAACCACGTAGACAACGTGAGGGCCAGCGCTACTGCGGCCCTTAGCGGAGGCGGCCAGGCGGGGACTGACGGCGTGCTGTACAACCAGTCGACGGCCGAAGGCACCCGCATGCGCATAGCGATAACCCTCCTCGTGACAAACATGACCCTGAAGAACGCAACTGTCGCCGTCGGGGCGGACGCCGCCAACTCAGGGTTCTTCGTCGACGGGTACTCGCACCTGAAGACAACGTGGACGAAGTCCGGCGACACCCGCGAGAACGGATCGCTCAGGCCGGTGTCGAAGACGCTGAAACCCGGCGAGTCCCTGACGGTCGTGGCGACGTACGTCAAAGCCGAGTCTACGTCAAACAACGCACAAAGGCCGGCAGCGCAGATGATGGCCTACTGCACTGTCCTCCTGGCCGGGCAGACTACGCCAACGAGGAAGGACATAGCCGTAAAATGATATCGCCGACGAACACCCTCTCGCCGGAGTGGCAGAACGAGAATGCGCTCAGGGCGTATCCCATAGCGGACGACTCCCCGGCCGCAAGTACGGTCCCGACGTGGCTCCTCACCGACCTCAGAGTCACATGCCCGCCCGGATACGCCAAGGTATACATCAGCAGTGTCTATGTCTCCGACACGCTCGTTTCAGTAGCCATCAGCGGCATGGCGGGCGGCACAGTGGTCGGACTCCTCTCGCGCACGGTAACGCGCGACGAGCTCGAGCCGTTCCGCGCCTACTCGATGGACCGCCTGTCCGCCGAAGCGTCCGGAACAGTCGCGTTTGGCGAAATCCCGGCCGACGCCACCCCGTTCCGCATGACATTCTCGGCAGACGAGGCACCCATAGCGGGAGCGGCGATAGTCCGTGCAAGCGTACCCGGAGTGTCAAGGCTCACGGACAGAAGCCACGGCGTGTCCGCGGCCGGGATAATAGACCTGTCCGGCAACAACGAGTTCAGGACGTCCGTCGATGCGGCCGACCCGCAGACGATCGTATTCACCCTGTCTGACGTCTACCGCGACATAGCCACGTCGGTGTGCGACGCGACGCCGTCCAAAGACGCCTGCGGGGAGACCCCGGTGCGGTCGATAAACGGCGTGACGCCAGACGAGAACGGCACAATAACGCTGAGGTTCAGGTAATGGCTATCTTCAACCAACCAAGGGCGCAGGAGCGCGACAACCAGAACGCACTGAGGAAGTTCCCGTTCTCGGACGCGGCGTCGTGCACAAACGGGGCGTGCGTAATCTGCCCGGGCGCCGTGATAGACGCGCAGCTCTACGTACCGGGCAGAGAGCCCGGCAGCGTCTGGCTGTCGTCCGTAGGGACGGACGGGAAGCTGCGCTTCTCGGACAAGGCGGGCGAGTTCGCCGAGACCTCGGCCCCCGCAACGCCGGACACGGCGGTACCGGTGGTATTCACGGGAGACGGCGGCCCGTGCCCTGGCGGCGTCGTGGTCTTCGGCCGTGCGTCAGACGTGGCGGCGCTGCGCTCGTGCGGCGGCCAGGCGTTCACGCAGGACCAGACAGAGCTCACCCCCGCGGCAGTAGCCTGGCCGGGGCTGCCGGGCGTCAGCGGGTTTCTGCTCGACGACGGGCATGTTGTCTACGGAAACGTCAAAATGCGCGGAGAGAACGGATGCGTCGTCGCGACATACAAACGGGACGGCGTAAGCTACCTGCGCATCTCGGCCGTCGGCAGCACCGTCGAGGCCAGCAACGCAACCGGCTTCGTCACGCGCGTGGTCGCAGAGAGCGACAACCGCCACTTCGTGGTGTCCAAGAACGACGTATCCGGAAAGGTCCTGTCGATCACAGCCACCGGCTCCGAGATGACGCAGGACGACGGACTCGTAGCAGACAGGGACGACCTGTGCACGGCCGTGCGCAAGACGCTCGGCACAAAACCGTCCGATCGCGCCGCCGGGGGAGGAGGGGAATGCGTATGCGCGTCAGGCGTAGTGTCCCGGACAATAACGCTGAAGAACGGGACGACAACCATCGGCACCGTGCCGGTTCTCCAGGGAGGTGAGCTCGGTACCGTCACTCCGCCTACCTCGTCTGGCCAGAACTTCGTGGGCTACTTTGACGTAAACGGCGCAACCGGCGGCAGGCGGTACTACAGATCCGACGGCAAGGGTGTGGGCAGGTACACCGTGAACGGGAACATCACGCTCTACGCCAGGTTCGTCGGCGCGCACTCGGAAGAGGAAGTGACGTTCAACGAATACGGGACGCTGCACCTGTCGGCCCCCGACACGGCGGACTACGCAAACCCGATACAAATATCGGGACGCGACAGCCCGGTACCTGCCGTCAAGGAGGTATCGGCCGACGCACTGCTGCAAGGAGGGGCAGACGCCCTCGCGGACATCGTGCTGCACCCGTCGGTTCCGTCTGGCGAAGTGCACATAGGGCTCAGAGGGCTCGGAAAGGCCTCAATGCTATGATAACCACCCTTGCAGACCAGTACCTGGCCCAGAATGCCGGCAGGCGGTATCCGCTCGCAGACGATGCCGGCTACGACGATGTGGTCGACGACAGCGCGATACTGGACTTTCGCTGTACGGTGCGCGGCGTACCCGCAGGGACATGCCCGCGCGCGTACATCACCTCGATAGCCGGTACGTCGGGCAAGACCGTGACCGTCCTGGTCGTCAGGCAGGGCGGCAACGACGTCCTGAGCTTCTACATACCGAGCAACATCGCAACCAACGCCACGTACACGACTACGGCCACTAACAGCACGACGAAAGCGGAAGGCGTCATTACGGTGTCAGCGTCAGTGCTTGCGCTGGCTGCCGTCTCCAACAAGAGGATCCCGCTCGCGTGGTCTACCGTAATATGCGACTCGCTGAAGGTACACAGCATACGGTCTGCCCAGGAGACAGAAGACGCGACCGACGACACCGACCCGCAGGGGCAATCGCCGACTGCGGAGCTGTCAGGGGAGATCGTACTGGCCGAAGGCCGCAACACCGAACCATACCTGGACGGGAACCGGCTGCGCGTCGACATCGTAAAGGGCGGAGGCCTGGGAGAACGCTGCCAGTCGGCCGTGTCGGGCGGACAGAGATGCGGAACTGTCCTGTTCACGATAAACGGCGAACACCCGGGCTCTGACGGCGACGTCAAAATAGTCGGGGACGACGGTGTGTCGGTCATCCCCGTCCCGGACGAGCACGCGATCGAGATCCGGATGGACGAGGTGGCGGCAGACCGCGTCGCAGACGAATGCGCGAAGACATGCGAATGACGAACAACAACAGGAGGCACCGGAGATGAGCAGCGCAACAGGAGTTCGGTTCGGAAACGGGACATGCTCGACCATAACGGTCGAGCCGTTCACGCCTATATGCTCAAAACCCGCCGTAGCCGGCTCGACTCCGCTGACGCTAGACGTTCCGGTGCCGTCATTCACGCCTGTGGTCCCCCCGCAGGAATGCGTCTGCTTCACCTTCACCGACACGGCGAAGCCGGCAACGGTCACAATACACCCCGGACCGGGACATACACCAGGCGGAACCGCGTCCGTCACGATCAAGACACCGGACGACGCAGACTGCTGTAACGGGGTCTACGAAGTAACCCCGACTATCACGATAGACATCCCGGAGTGCCTCATACCCAACGGAACGATAATAACCGAAAAGACTGTTCCGCTCGGCGAGAACGGCAATGGCTCGATTACGTACAAGCTTACAATGCAGGACTGCCGCCCGCAGCTCGAGATAAAGACAGTGCCGTTCAAGATCCCGACAATAGGCGGAGGGGGCATGTGCCTGGCCAACACCGACATCAGCCTGGGCGCAAAGTACCAGGACAGTTCGGGCAACTGGCATACCACCAACTCGATTACCATAAACGGGACTGTCGGGACAGACACGCAGTCAGGATGCCCGAAATACGAGTTTGAAGACGGCGTCATAGACATGACAGGCCTCTTCCCGGGCTTCGACAACGGAGGTGACGTCAACGAAATCGGCGGCATGCTCTTCATAAACGGGGAGGTCGACGAAAACCTGCCGGCATTCTACGGCGGCGGCTACGGCGACTGGAGGGCAGACGGAGGAACATACGGCGGCGACGATTCATTCTGCCGTGGGCCGCTTATGCGGTACAAGTCAACCCAGGCAACAGACCCGTCGCCTGTCCTCGCCGCCCCAGTGAAAAGCTACCCGGTGCCTGTCTCGCCCGTGGAGACATACTTCGCCTACGTAGACGACGACGGATGGAGCCAAGAGCAGAAATGGTCAAGCTCACGCGCAGAGCCGTGTGCGTCGGACGCAGACGCGACCTGCCGCGCTATGAGCGGGAACCTCGACATGATCTGGCCTACCGGCGTTCAGTGGCACACCGACGGGCTAAGCCTGGCGTTGCCACTTACCGAGTTCCTGTTCAACGACGCAGGCATTCTCAGCGAAGCACAAGAGAAGCAGGTCGCGGCGCTCGTCTCGCCGGGACCGGCTACCACTAAGCAGTACAGCGAAACCAGGGCATACAACAACAGAAACATCACCTTGAGTCTGGATGCCGGCAAGAACGCGAGTGGACTAATCTCTCGCCCTGGAACGGCGAATAGCGAGAACTCGAAAATACTCGACGGCCTTCGCGTTAACGCCGGACGCGGCCTCCACATATACGGCGTGCTCGAGCCAAAGGACTACGAGACGTGCGAACTCGGGGAGCACAACAACACCACGGACTACGACGCCAGCAGGCAGGGCGCACTCGAGCTGTATGCGAACATCGGATACAGGAAAGGCGACTTGGGCGACTTCCTGTTCGACTGGGACGGGCGGCTTGTCATAAACGACAGCGCAAGCAACGCATTCAACACTGGGACGAGTGACGACGAGATATGGACATGCCCGTACTTCGTGTCAGGGCATGGCACGAATGCGTATCTCGACTCGTACAAGCGCGACCACGACTGCACAGTGTCTGTCGTCGCCGCAAACTACCGCTACGGGGAGGGAGAAGCAGCGGGGTATGAGGACAACTTCGACGTAGCCGCCTACTGGGCCAAAGGCAACGACCAAAACGCAGCATGGCAGGTACGCACGGGGCAGACCTACGCCGTGCTGACCAGGGCGGCGAACTCAATCCGCGACGGCAACGGAAACTGGCTTGAGCCCAGTGCATCCTCGTCGGCCATACACACGGGCGTCCTGCGCTCGCTGCAAGACCTGATCTGGGCCGTAGAGCTTATAAACGAAACGCTCGGGACGCTCTCGATCACGCAGCTCCACTTTGCGAAAGCAGGCGTACTTATGGGCGCCGACGTAAAGGAAGACTGCCAACACATCGACCGGAACTACAGGCCGAATCCCTAGTTAACGCTGCAGGGCCGTTACAAGATCGCGGGCAGTCTCGTACATAAGATCCGGATTGCGGAACAGCAGCTCTACAGAACCTACGCGGTAGTACGGCACGTTCCGCTCCATGTCCGGCTCGTCAACCGGGATTTCGTCTTCGTCAAGCTCGTCAGCCACGCATACAAACTCGTCGCGGGGGGACCCGTCCTCCATGGGAGCCCCCTTTGTCGCCCGCTGGTACACGAAGACGTTCGGACTGCAGCCTTCGGCCGATACAACGCGCATCGCAAGGCGGTGCATGGGCGTAGGCCGGTTGTTGCACCCGGCGCCGCGCGGCGTATACGTGATCTCGACAACAATCTTGCCGTCGCCTCGAGTGACCTCGTGCGTCTCGGTCCTGTCTCCTTTAGCCGTCGTGTCCACCATATCAGGCCTCCTTTGCCGCTACAAGATTCCAACGCAGGCTCAAGAAGCCGATTGCGCCCTCGTACGGATTGACTGTCGAGCCTGTCGGGAGGCCGCACCGCTCTATCGAGATCCCGACGAAGTAACCGGGATAGACCTTCATCCGTACGCTGCTCGACGTGCCAAGCCACAGCGCACTGTCGCTCGCACGCTGGTTGGCGATATCCGCAAGAACAAGATCTCCGGGACCGGCACCGGCCGCCTTGCCGAAACCGTGCAGAAGCAACGGGTTAAACGCCGCATACCCTAACTTGAACGGGACATACACAGTCGGAGCGTACTCTGTCGCAACGTCGTCTATGCTATTGTCGAAGTCTACAGACGCAGGCGCGTCATCGGAGCAGGCCCTGTCCGCAAGCATATAACTCCTGAGCCTGAACGCGGCTGACCTGTCCCGGTCAGGGGCCGCCTCCCCGAACACAGACGCCGATACCACAACATAATACCCGTTGGCATTATACGGAATGTGGTCCGGAACGCGGAACTTGGCCGTGAAGCCGGAGTCAACGTTCGTACCGCTGCTCGCCCATCGCAGGAGCTTCGTATACGGAAACACCCCGCCGGCAAGATCCTGTTTCGCGTTCTTGAGCGCGATCGTCTCGAAATCGCCTGCATACACTGCATTGGACGCCGAAAGCGTTACTATACCCTGCTGGTTATTGGCAGACAAGCCAGGGCCGGCAACGATCTTCTCGACGACGGGCCCCGTGACGAACGTGCTGCCGACGATCTTCTTGACCACCTCGCTGCCTTCCGCGCCGCCGCTAGTCGACTTGAAGTCAATATCGAGGCCGACCTGCAGCGCGCCTTGGACTGCGTTCGCGCCGGTCTGGGCGCTTGTGACCTTCAGCGGGGATCCGGGTGCGGCCTGCAGGGACGTGACAAAGCCGGTCGGACCGACGCGCATGCGGTTGACGTGCAATATGACCGAACGAGGAGTCGCAGCAACCACAGACGCGGTGCTGTCATGCAGGAACGGCGCAGTAGGCGTTATCCCGTCCCCTACGGTGGCGCATCCGTACCACAGGAGCCACGGACCGCCGGTGATGATATCGGCCGGGACAATCTCCCACTGCTTGTCTTGGCCGAACGCGGCACCGCGCACTTCAACGCCTCCGACGACAAGTGCAGCCCCATTCACGGGACTCGGCGGGATATACGACGCCAACTCCGGATATGCGCTGAGGTTGAGGGCGAAACCGGCGTCAGTGTTCCTCCACGCCCGGGCAGCCACCGGCATTGCAAGTGTCCATACGTCCCCGATGAGCTCCTTCGGGACAGTACCCGACGTGCGCCGGTAGATCTGCACCTTGAGTCCGTGGACTCCGACAGTTGCGATTGCAGTGTGCGTATCGGCGCCAGTAAGTGCAGAAAGCCCAATGGTCCCGCTCCCGTCTGCCGTATCGGACGAGCTCCACTCGATGTAGTACTTAGACCAATCAGACCAGACCGACGAGCTGGCGTCAGTCCCGGGCTGAATCGTCGACTTCACCGTCAGCGTGTACGTGACGCCCTGCGCTCCGTTCCACGTGCCGAGGACGAGCGCAACCAGCTTGTTCGGCAGCGTGCTTCCCACAGTCGTGTTGTCCGGGAAGATGTTAGTCGCGCTGATCCTCGTCCCCTTCATCGAGTAGCCACCCATCGACATCCCGCTGAGCACAAACGAGCGGTGGACGTGCGACTCGCCGGTGTCCCGGTACTGCGGGTTCACGAGCATGCTCACGATCTTACCGCCCCTGATCTCGCAGTCGCAGACGTAGATGATCGGACCTACCGGGGCGGCCGTCAGCTTTCCGGCCTGCTGCGCCAAGAAGTACCGCCCGCTCGTCGGATTGGCGTCGACTATGACATCCTCGACTGCTATGCCATCCCCGAACGAGACATACCCGTTGAGGACAACCATGGCGGTAGACCCGACCGGCGTGCTGCCGACGATGCCAACCGCCATCGCCTGGTGGTCGGCCCAGAACCACTTGCTGGTGCTGACGTCACCGACTACCGCTGCCGCCAGGGCATAGGAATTACCGTTATACCTGTAGACCGGCTGCCCGAGAGCCGGCAGCGGGGACGAATCTCCCTCGCCCCTCGACAACTCGGCACTCGCGATGGCCACATTTGAGTTGCCGGCCGCGGCCTCCACAAGCCGCCGCAGGTACTCTGTACGCGCCGCAAGCTGCTCGATGGGGGTGTTGAGCGTCTTGGCGTCAAGCGAGTCGACGCCGTCCTCGAATGTCTTTACGTTCTGCCACACCATGGCGCACCTCCTTAGTCGAACTCAACAGTCCATGCCGCGGCGATGGCGTAGCTGCTGGTACGCTGAACCGCGGTCGTCAGTTTCTTGACCGCCAGCACGCGTCCAGCCGCGTCCTTCAGCAGGAAACCGTAGATGTACGCCGACCCGGTGTTGTCCTGCGTCATCGCCCTGAAAGTGACCTTGTTGCCGCTATAATGGCTCGTCGCGTCGGGATCCGCGGCAATCTCGGCGGAAGTCGGGGGCGTGGCGTCGAACCTGTAGCCGGACTCGATCGGCACGTCCTCGACCGTCAGCGCGCTGCCGACAAGCTCGGCCTGCGTCTTTGTCTTCCGGCCGTCAGTTACGTCAAAGGCCGCACCGAGCCCCGAGTCGTGCGCCTTTACGAAGCCGATAGTAGTCGGCCTGTAGGACGCCTCGCCGGCAAACAGCCGCGCGACGGCGTCTGCGCAGCCGTACAGCAGCGTGTTGTGCCCGCTGTCTACGATGCTCCTCGTGCCGTCTGGCGCCACGACGGCGACCTCTACGTGTCCGTGCGACTTGATGCTGTCCATCGTCATACCTCCGTTGGTGTGGACGGAACGAACATAAACGATACGCTATCGCCCGCTGCGTCCATTGTAGATGAGAAAAACGTACTGCTGTTGTACCGCACGCGCTGTGCGGTCGCGTCGTCGGCCATGGTCATTGCGTCTGCGCCCGTCTCGTCGGCCTGCACGTCTAGTACGACGAGAAGAGACGCGAACGAAGGCACAAGCCTGCCGAGGAACGGCAGAACCAGCTCGGCACACGAACCGGCCGCCGGGAGCCTCGTCGTATAGACGAGTATCATGTTTGCCAGCACGACAGGGCCTATGTCGCGCAACGGGTCAACAGTAGCGTTGTCCCCGCGCAGTCTGTCGTAGAGCGCGTTACGCTCTGGCTCGGTTGTACGGGAGAACACCGCACGCCAGAACGGCGAGTCGGCCGTGTCCCCGTCGCTCAGCTTGAACCAGCCGCCGCTCTCCCTGCCGCGGTCTCCGGCCGCTATGACGACCGCCTCGTCGACGCCGGCCACGCTACCAGGCGGCAGCGAGACGCGGACAAGGCGCGCGTCAGCCCTGAGCTGCTCGAGGTCTGTGGCCGAAACGCCCCAGTGCACGGCGATCTCGTCAGTAAGAAACGTGCCTTTCTTCAGCGTCGCCCCGACACTCGCCCTGACCCTGTCGGACAGCCTCGACTTCTCGATGCAGTATACCCTGTCGTCAGTGACGACAAGGCAGTCGTCTCCGTCGTCAGTGATGGCCTCTACGGTCGTATCGCAGGCGACTACCGGAACGTCGAAAACAGCCCCGAGCACCTTGTTGAGGGTAATCGGCGTAAGGCCGAGCGTTACCGCGTCCCACAAGGCGGATAGCGCGCCCGACGCGGTCTCGGTGGAGGGCGCGTACAGCCCGAGCGGATAGCCGAGGAAGTCGGAGACGTTGTCGTTGTCGAGTTCGGCGTCACAGGCCCACAGCACGGCCACCTTGTCGTCGCCGTCGTCCAGGACGAGATACCCGTCAGAGTCAAAAGGATCCTGCTCTTTACGCACTGCAAGTACGCCACGCTCGATCGAGAAATCCCTGCCCTGCGACAGCACGTGCCGGGGGGACGCGATGGAATCGCACAGCGCCGTGGCGACCTTGACAAGCGGGCGGCTGTCGGGCCTCTCGATCGGATAGGTGTTGACCTTACTGTAGAGCGGGTTTCCGCCTACAACGAAGACCTCGTCCGGCAGATATACGCTTCCGCTCGACGGCTGCGCTCCGACAACAGGCGTGTCCGGCATCCCCACCGTCATGACGCTCGCCTTGTTGCGCTGGGACAGCCTGATGACAAGCGGATGCCAGTGCTCGCGGTGGAATACGGGAGAACCCGCGTGGTCGCGCAGGCTGAGTGCCTCCATCACGTCGACATAGAGCTGCCCTGCCGCAAGCACGCGTGCGGCAAGCAGCGCGTCGACGAGCTCCTGGTCCCGGAAGACCGAAGACCAAAACGCGCCGAGAGCACCCTTCACCGACGAAACGGCCCCGTCGTGAAAACCGTTCGGTATTGTCGTGTCGTGCCTCATATCGCGCTAGACCCCGTTCCTATGCTGACCTGTATGGCCCCGAGCTCAGCAGCAAACACGACAGTCCCGGCCGAGATCATGGCCTGCTCTGGCCCTATCTGCGACACGTCAAGGGCATCGCCGTCAATGTAGTACCATACTCCGTCTGCGCCGCAGATGCGGCCGGCGAGCCGCATGCCGGAGTCGCCCATGTTAACGCTCTCAGCGCCGTGCTGGATGAGTACGTTGGCAAGCTCCGACCGAGTAAGGCGTCCGGTGAAACTCCTGCTGTTGATGTAGTCCATCACCGCCTTCTCGAGACTCTCCTCCGTCGCAGACGACCCGGCTTTCAGACGCAGCGGTGCTGTCATGCTCACCAGGCAGATCGCAGGGCTGCGGACGATGTAGTCTGCCGCGACATTGCGCACTTCCGGGGAATCAACGAGCTCCTGGAGCGCCTTTATGCCGTCCGTCCAGTAAAGATCAACCTTGAACGCCCTCGACGCGCCGTAGCTGGCGTCATAGTCGGCGTAGACGAGGATAACGCCGTCCTGGTACGCGGACCACGCCGTCTCGCACGCGTTTACGCAGTCATGCTCCTCAGACGCGCCAGCCACCATACCGCGCACAAGCTCATACTGGAACGAGCCCTGGCGCCCGGGGTCCTCCGCAGGGCCGACGTAGCGTACGGCGTAGAACCCGGGATATGCAGGAAGCACAATCCTGTACGTGCCTGTTCCGGCCGTGCTGTCGTGCTCGACTAGCGTACCGTCTACGACAAACGACTCTACGCCCGGAATGTCGAACAGGCGCGCATACACGTCTACGCGACCGCCTACCGCGACGCCGAGCGGGTTGTGCTTGTCGCGCAGCTGGGCCCTCTCTCGGTGCCCGACGCAGGAAACGGCGCGCAGCACTGACGGATCGGCCAACGACGCCGACAGCTGCGCCCGCACGCTCAGCGAGTTGGTCATGCCCCTGTAGGCGAGCGCAGCGGGAATGCGGGCAACGGCCGACGCAATGCTCTCTCCGTCCTCTCCGCCGGAGAAGTCCGAAAAAGCCTCTGACGAATAGTAGTTGCCTATGATTATCGAGCACTCGAGGGACCGGCCCTGCCGTATGTTGCCGGCAGACCCTACCTCCTCCGCCTCGACAGGTACCGTGAAATAGTACTTGCCGCCAGTCGCCGGGCGTATCTCCTCCTCGCCGACTGCCGGATCAACCGATGCGACTGTTGTCTTGGACGCGACGAACTTAACCCCGTCCTCGGTCTTGAACTCTACGCCGGCGCGCACGGTCACAGACGCGGTACCGGTGAGGTTGACGCGAACAAGGCCGGTGGCCTTCGTACCGCCCCCAAGCTCAATCCCGAAATTCGACAGGACCGCCTCTGCGTCGGCGCGCGGCACTGACGCCTCGCGCGACATGGCCCTGAGAGACATCGCCGTGCGGAGCCTGTTAACCACGTCGCGCTGTGTCGCGTCAAGCAGGGCGCCCGGCTCGATTACAAGCGCGCGGACAGCCGTACCAGACCGCAGGTCGAGGTCTGGGTGCTCGGCACGGACGGTGTCGACCGCGGCCTTGACGGCCGTATTGTAGGCATCCTTCGTAAGTTCTGCTGTCGTCATCTCTATACCTATCCCTTGCTTGTGCTGACCGGAAGCACGTAGGCGTAGTCCGAGCCGGCCGCCGTCCGGAACACAAGCGACAGCCCGAGTGTCGAAGTGGCGTAGTCGACGGTGATGCCGTCGAGCTCAACCGACGTTATGCGCTCGTCGTCGACAGTGTCTCCGAACATTTGAGTATTATAGTCGTCCCGCCGTATAATGTCAAGGGCGACCGCGCTCGCGGTGTTGAATAGATGCCGAAGATACCCCATGTTCGACACAGTGCCCGCGCGGAGCGCGTCTAGCAGCATATTGTCGTCCTCATCCGGGAACGGAACGGACGACGACGGCGTGAGCAGCAGCGTCACGTACCGCTGTATGACCTTCTGCATGCCGGTAACGCGGCGAGAAGTGCCGTCTACCGCCGTGAGCGACAGCTCGGTCACGCCAGCCGGCTCGCCTATGGTCTGCAGGCACTCAAGGTCGACCTGCCTGCCCGTATAGTCCCTCGTGACGCCCGTCATGACACATCTCCTTTCGCCTGGCGCTCGGAATACTCAACCACAGAGTGCATCAGGTTGTCGAACATCTGCGCACCGTGCGCCGACATCACCCCGTGCCGGAACGGGGTCACGTCCGTGCAGATGTCGCCGTCGCCGGAGACGTACTGCTTTCTAACCTCGCGCCTGATTGCGCACACGTAGTCAAGCCTGATGTTAGGCGCCGCTTTAGCCTCGGACGGGATGGACGCGTACCCGG
>Ga0310690_10000433_pt1 | contig 91084 bp, 70 predicted proteins | sample AusTroGonzalo_MG_2_FD_207661 | JGI IMG/M metagenome (GOLD analysis project Ga0310690, IMG submission 207661) | Bovine rumen microbial communities from tropical cattle in Woodstock, Queensland, Australia - Gonzalo_04 (v2) (version 2) | ecosystem: Host-associated > Mammals > Digestive system >...
TACTTACTATGCTTTATCGTCTGACTCCTACGCTCATAAGCAACGGTTACGTATATATCGCAGAATCTCCTCTATTTGAAATTAATACCAAGGACAAGACCTACTTTGCTTACACCGAACAGGAAAAGCAGCGTATTCTCAATGAAATTGGAGACAGAAAGCATACTATTCAGCGCTCGAAAGGTCTCGGCGAGAACGAGCCTGATATGATGTCGCTCACAACAATGAACCCTGATACCCGCCGTCTCATTAAGGTCACGGTGGATGACATCAAGGAGTCTGCCGATATTTTTGAAATGCTCTTAGGTGACGACCTTCAGGGACGTAAGGACTATATCTCACAGTACGGCGCAGATTACCTCGAACTCGCCGACATCAGCTGATCATGAGCAATATCGTTAAGGCACTGCCCGGCTCTGAGGTTATAGTATTTGACATATCGCAGAAAACTATCCGTGCTGTATACACCCATTATTATCCTGCCGGTGCCGTTGAATTCTTCTGTAAGTACCACAGCATGGATAACATTATCCATGATATAGAAGCAGGTGAGGTCTGGCTGCTGTATGCGCAGGACGGTACGCCTGCCGGTACTGTAACGGTCAACGGGAATGAGATAAACCGTTTGTTCGTACTGCCAAAATATCAGGGTAATGGTTACGGCAGGATACTCATCAACTTTGCTGAGGAGCTTATTTCAGGCAGATACAGCTGTGCCGAACTCAGCGCCTCTTTGCCGGCAAAGCAGATATATCTTGACCGCGGTTATACAACTGTCAGCTACAACATTATTGATGCTGCGAACGGCGACAAGCTGTGCTATGATTACATGGTAAAGCATTTTGGCTCCAAAGGAGGAACAGAATAAATGCCAAGAAAAAAAGAACCTGAAAAGAAAAAGCCCGCTTTCAAGCACGAGGCTTATATAGAAGGCTCCGGAAGCGTTGTGAACGAGCAGATTGTTGAGGTACTTAAAAACAACTATATGCCATATGCCATGAGCGTTATCATTTCTCGTGCTCTTCCCGAAATAGACGGCTTCAAGCCTTCCCACAGAAAGCTCCTGTATATGATGTACAAGCGGGGGCTGCTAAATCCCGACAAGGAGCGCTCAAAGTCAGCAAATGTTGTCGGTGAGACCATGAAGCTCAATCCACACGGTGATCAGGCTATTTACGAGACTCTTGTCCGCCTCACCCGCGGCAACGAGGCTCTTCTGCACCCTTATATAGATTCAAAGGGAAATTTCGGCAAGCAGTATTCCAGCAAGATGCACTTTGCCGCTCCCCGTTATACAGAAGTCAAGCTGGAAAAGATCTGCAACGAGCTCTTCCGCGACATCGACAAGGAAACCGTTGATTTCGTTCCCAATTATGATAATACCATGCAGGAGCCTACTCTGCTCCCTGCCTCCTTCCCTACTGTTCTCGTCAATTCCAACACTGGTATAGCCGTTTCAATGGCGAGCAACGTATGCCCCTTCAACCTCGAAGAGGTCTGCGAGACTACTATCGCTCTTATGAAGGATCCGGAGCATGATATGCTGAGTACGCTGAAAGGTCCCGATTTTCCCGGCGGCGGTCTCATGCTCTATGATGAGAATGAGCTGAATAAGGTCTACGAGACCGGCAGAGGCAGCATCAGGGTACGCTCCAAGTACAGCTACGATAAATCGGCAAATTGTCTCGAAATAACTGAGATACCTTACACAACAACGATAGAGGCTATCATTGACAAGATAATCGAGCTCGTAAAAGCCGGAAAGATACGCGAGATATCATATATCCGTGATGAGACCGACATCGACGGCTTGAAAATAGCTATTGATCTGAAGCGCGGAACTGATCCGGACAAGCTCATGCAGAAGCTCTACAAGCTCACTCCCCTTCAGGATAGCTATCCCTGCAACTTCAATATACTCATTGCCGGAACTCCTAAGGTCATGGGCGTCAGAGAGATACTCACCGAATGGACCGCTTTCCGTGAGGAATGCGTACAGCGCCGTACCTATCACGACCTCCAGAAGAAAAAGGAAAAGCTCCACCTCCTTGAAGCTCTTTCAAAGATTCTCCTCGACATCGACAAGGCTATCAAGATAATCCGCGAGACTGAAAACGAGGCGGATGTTGTACCGAACCTTATGATCGGCTTCGGAATCGACGACGTTCAGGCTGAATTTGTCGCTGAGATAAAGCTCCGTAATATCAATAAGCAGTATATCCTCCGACGTGTTGAAGAGGTTGATCAGCTTCGTAAAGACATTGAGGAAATGGAAGAGATACTCCGCGATAAAAAGAAGATACGCAAGATAATCATCAATGAACTCCGGGATGTTATCAAGAATTATGCTCAGCCCAGAAAGACAATGTTCTACTATCAATCTGATGTGGAAGATGAGGAGGAATTCGACGATACTCCCGACTATCCCGTTAATATCTTTGTATCCGACAGCGGCTACTTCAAGAAGATCACTCCACAGTCTCTGAGAATGAGCAGCGAGCAGAAGCTCAAAGAGGGAGATTTCATCAGCCAGAGCTTTGAAGTTACAAATAAGACCGACCTTATCTTCTTCTCGGACAACGCTCAGGCTTATAAGTCCAAGGCAAGCGCTTTCGAGGACACCAAGGCAAGTGTTATGGGCGATTATATCCCTGCTAAACTCGCCTTTGATGATGATGAGTCTCTCAAAACTGTGATACCTACCTCTGATTACAGCGGCTATGTCATTTTCTTCTTCGAGAATGGCAAGGCAGCAAAGGTACCTATGAAGTCTTACGAAACAAAGACCAACCGAAAGAAGCTCTCAAATGCCTACTCGCAGAAATCGCCTCTTGTTGCTGCTATTTATCTAAACGAGGACGCAGATGTGCTTCTCAGGACTACATCAGGTCATGCCCTCGTATTCAATACGGGAATGATCTTACCTAAGTCCACAAGAGATTCACAGGGCGTACAGGTAATAAATCTCAGAAAGAACGCTGTTCTTGCTTCAGCAGAGGCTATTGCTCCTGAGCAGCTTCCGGAATTTGAAAAGTATCGCTCCAAGAGCGTTCCTGCTGCCGGAAAGCCTGCCAAGGATCTGGGAGATACTAATCAGCTGTCATTCTGACAAATAATTCGGTTAATAATAAAAGCCACTGATTCTTTTGAATCGGTGGCTTTTTTAATTAGGTGTACACCTTATTTTACTGTATGCGTTAGTATGTAATCGCTGACTGACGAATAGCCCTTCTTTGAAAGTGTTCCTGAGCTTTCAGACCAGTAATCCTTGTCAAGAGTGCCGTCAGCAGATTTAAGAGCTGTATTTGTATCTATGCAGTAAACTCCGAGATTTTTTGCCATATCCATTATCCTGCTGTTGTAATCATTGATAAGCGCATTCGTTACTGTATCAGTATCCGCAGCGACAGGAGGCAGCTGCATTACATATATCTTCATTTCAGGCATTATATTATGAAGATTGCTGACAAGTGAAGTATAGCTCGAAACCATATCCTCTATTTTGGAAACGCCTATGTCGCTGCCAAGCATGATATAGAGTATCTTGGGCTTTTTGAGCTTTATTGTCTGATACACGTCAATATCTCCGTATGAAGATGACAGCTTGGTATCTCCGCAGTTTGCAGCCCCGAGCTGAGCATTTCCCAGCACGTCCGTGAATTTTGTGTTCTTGCCCATATCAAGAAGTGTTGAATCCGAAATAAGACAGCAAATGTCAAAATAAGTCTTATCCTCAGCAGCCGACTGCGGTACCGGATAAGAAATCTGGTCAGCAGCAGTGGTACTTTCTTTATCTCTCACCTGCTCACCTGCTCCTGCTTCGCCAGATGCAGAAGAAATTGTATTATTCTGCACCACGACGGTGGTCTTGCTGTCGTTATCATCAAGAGCGTTTCCGCTGATATTCGCACGTACCATATATAATATAAAGCACGCGGTAAAAGTAAGGGCAGCGATTATCACGATGACCATAAAATTAAACCTTACTTTTGGTCTGCCGCGCTTTTTATTTGAGATTCTCTGAACTGTACGTTTTTTCTCCATACTTACTCCCTACACAGAAAATTTAGCGTTATTATATATCTTGCCAATTAATATTATACCCCGAAAGCTGGATTTTTGCAATAGTTTTTTCTGGATTTGTACAAGTTTTTTCATATTACAATACTTGTCATAAACAAAAGCGGATCATCACGTTACAGTGGCGATCCGCAAATACTATCAGGAAATCCTTCTTCCTTTTCCTTTTTTACGCTTTTCAATAGGTTGTTCCTTGCCGCCCATATCCTCAAATACTGGCTCCTCACCGTTTTCATCCTCGAAGCCCACGAGCTCGGGATTTATCTGCCCGATGCTCTCATAATACGGATTTATCACGTATTTCTGTATCACAGGATAGCTGTTGAAGCATACCACATATGTTATGAAAGCCGCCGGATAAAACAGCATTATCGTGAACAGCAGCGGTGGGAAAAATAACAGCGGGAAAAACAGGGCAAGTATCAGCACGACCAGCAGCGTTATTCTGATATTGGTCTTTATGGAAACAAATGAAAGTGCAAAGGAATTCTTGATAAGATTTTTCAGTGAAAGGCTTGTGGCTACAAGCATAAGATAGATGTAATAATTCATCATAATGACAACAAGCACGAAACTGTATGTTATTACCATAGGCACATACATCAGGTTTGTTCCCAGCTGTACAGCCAGTGCCGGATAAACATTTACAGCTGCATACGCCGAAAGAGCTACCAAGCAGTCGATAAAACCAATGACAGAGGCTTTCTTGAAGTTGTTCCTGAAACCCTTGAAGAAATCCCTAGTAACATAGGTATGCTTCTCAATAAGATAGCACCTTATGACCTTTACAAGTCCGGCAGTAGCAGGTCCGATAGTTACCATGAACGTCAGAATAAGCACACATACCACAGCAAGTGCTATTCCCGGATCGGGTATATACCTTATTGCTGTGAGACTCAGCAGCAGCGGCATGAAAAATAAGAAATACAGAAAATTCAGTCCGGCAAGCTGCCAGAATTTCCTTCCCAGTATATCAAGAAACAGCTTGAAGCCTGTCTTCTTTGGTGCATTCTTTGATATACCTCTTCCAGAGCTTTCGTAGTCTTTAAAAAACAGCCCCAATTTTAACAATCCTCCAGATCAGCTGAATCTGCGATAAGCAAGGTTAATCGCAAGATCAGCTAAAGTTATAATTAACGATAATAGCAGCAGAACAGCGAATTTAAAACAGTACGCTCTGAAGCAGAGGTGCTTTCCGTCTTTCACATCTCCGTCTTTCCAAACGCTCAGCAATGCATTTGAAGATCTGAGCAGTTCCCTCACTGCAAGAACAGAGATCATGACCGAAGCCATAGCCTTTGGCAGTATCAGAACTATGACCTCCGGTACTGCATGGATACCGTTTTCAAAATATGAGGCAGCCGAAGCTGCTCCTATCCCGAAACCACGGTACAAGAGCAGAATTATGCCCACAGGCTGTCCTAATGCAAATGAACCTGCTATAAAGACTGCTGCTGCAAATAATATCAGACTCAGTGAAGTTCCGGCAGCAAATAAAAGTATATTGCTCCCGCACTGAGGCAAAAAATTCTGATGTACCCAGACAGACGGCTCGCTCCGCTTCCATGCTGTATATGCAGAGCCGGCTATAACTCCTGCGGCGGTGATTCCCGTCAGCAGTAGTATGACGGCTTGTCTGCACTGATTTGCTGTAAGATTCCAAAACTTTTTCATTCCGCATCATCCTTTCTTTTTCAAGGATATGCTGGAACTTGTCCGGTTAGAACTTATTTTGAAAGCTCGTAGGCTCTTGCGGTGCAGCTTTCGCAGCAATTCTTTACCGTATCTGTAAGCTTGCCCTCGTAAAGTCTGTCAAGACCGGCAAGAGTAGTTCCTCCGGGAGAGGATACCATTTTTATGAGCTCGTCGATGGTATTGCCTGAATCTGTTATCATCTTGGCTGAACCTATAAGGCTCTGTGTGAAGAGCTCAGTAGCTGCAGAAGCATCTATGCCCACAGATGCAGCATAGTCGATAAAGCCCTTTGCAAAAAGATAGATGAAAGCAGGACTGCTTCCGTTTATAGCGATTATCTCCTTCATTTTATCCTTTGGGATAACAGCTGCTTTGCCGCAGATTCTGAAAATGTTCAGTATTACTTCAAACTCATCGTCTGTTACTCGGTCATTATGAGAAAGCGCAGAGGCTCCCTCCCCGAGCAGTAATGGAGTATTAGGCATTACAAGGATGACTTTAGCCTCGGGAAGTGTCTTGCTTGCTATGAATTCGTCAGTGATACCGGCTGCGATAGACACGAATACTGTATCCTTTGTAGCTCCTGATGCGGCAGCTTCAAGGACGTTCTCGATGATCTGGGGCTTTACAGCCATGAATACATATTTACACTTGCTTACGAGCTCTGCCTCTCCGGTGCAGGCTTTAACACCGTATTTTTCAAGCGCATATACCTTTGCGGTATCAGGATCGAAAGCATAAAGGCAGATACTGTCAGAAAGACTGCTTGATGCTATGCCCTTCATTATTGCTGTGCCCATATTACCGGCACCTATAAAGCCAATATTTATATTGCTCATTTTAATTTCTCCTTACATTCTGTAACATATACGCTGCCATATATAAATGACACAACGAACAATATTATTATACATCATTTTATACAAAATTGCAAGCAAAAATATGACATACAGATTTATTTGTATTCAAATGCTGCGGTTTATTGTTTGGGTATTGCATTGTCAGTTAAAATCGGTTATAATATATTTGTGATCTTATCTGTCAGGAGGCCTTTAACATGATTTGCGGCATATGCGGTACTAAAATGCTTCAGGGAGAGTTCAGAATGGAAATGCGCAGTATAGATGTGCTCGCAAGCCATTCATATCCGGTCGCTGCATGGTACGAGAACGGCGAAAAGATTTGTGAAACCTCACTGGACTCCACTCTTGGTTTTTATTGTCCTGAGTGCGGTACTATGACCGGTATATTCCGCTATACAAAACCAGTAGGCTTTACAGGCAGGTTTAAGTCGGACCTGAACGACGATATTGACAAGCTTCTGAAAAAAAGCTGCCCTGATTGCGGCAGATCGCTCGATATAGATTATCCACGCTGTCCGGAATGCGGCTACATTTTTGAAACATTATAATGTTAAATCTCATGATTTATATATATTAACGGAGGTACATATTATGACGTACAAGGAAAGCTTTATTAAATTCATGGTTGACTGCGGAGTTCTCACTTTCGGTGAATTCACTCTTAAAAGCGGAAGAAAAGCTCCGTATTTTATCAACTGCGGCAACTATAAGACCGGCGCTCAGCTCGCAAAACTTGGTGAATACTACGCCGAATGCATACACGCTAACAATATCCCGGTGGAAACTCTCTTCGGTCCAGCTTACAAGGGAATCCCCCTTGCAGTATCCGCAGTAGTCGCTCTCAGCAATAAATTCGGCATCGACGTTTCCTATTGCTTCGACAGGAAGGAAGCTAAGGATCACGGCGAGCGCGGTATGTTCGTAGGCAAGACTCTTACTGACGGCGAAAAGGTAGTTATCATTGACGATGTTATGACTTCCGGCAAGGCGCTCCGTGAGTCTATGCCCAAGCTCAAAAGTGCTGCTGATGTTGACGTTACCGGTATGGTGATAACAGTTGATCGCATGGAAAAAGGTACCGGCGAGCTTTCAGCTGTTCAGGAGGTAAAACGTGACTTCGGCGTGACGGTCTACCCTATCGTTACTATGGAGGACATTATAGACGCTATAAAGAACGACATAGTCCCCGGCAAGGAATACCTCGATAAGATGCAGGAATACAGAGCAACATACGGAATATAAGATACAATTAATAGCAAAAGCGCTTCCAAGTAAACGGAAGCGCTTTTTCATTAGAATATCATTATTATAAGCTGTTCAACGAGGACTACTGAGATAAGTGCTACAGGGTATGTGGCCGCATATGCAGAAGCAACGTCCTCTGTACCTGCTGTACTGATAAGTGTACCCAACGCAGGTGTCGAGGTCATGCCTCCCGTGATAGAACCAAGATTATTGAGCAGATTGAGCTTCAGTACGTACTTCGCAAACAGGAAGCCGATTATCATCGGGATAAGCGTCATGAGCATTCCGTAAAGCAGATATATCAGCTCAAAATCATCCACGAATTTAGCTCCGCCCTTAATTCCCGAACCGATCAGGAAGAGCATGAGCCCAAGCTCACGGAGTACCTTCAATGTGGTGTCCTTGGGCATGATGTTTATGCCTCCGACACGTCCGAAGTGACCGAATATCAGACAAACCAGCAGACACCCGCCTGTGGTGGACAGGGAGAAATTCTTGTACTTGAACGAACCTACAATGATACCCAGCACTGCTGCTATCGCAAAAGGCATAAGTCCAAAGCTGTCCATTTCGATGAGCTTCTTGTCTGACTTCATCCTCTTTGCCTTTTTAGCAGTGTTTTTGAGGAAATCACGCTCTTTAGCCATATCAGCCTTCAGTATCTTAGGAATGAGCTGTACGAAAAGTACTACTCCGATAACGCCGAATATGTAGGCGATTCCTGAGCCAACTGCTACGCTGTCGGTATAGTTTTCTCCGGCTGCCTCCTTTGCGGCGGATAAGCCGGGGGTACTGGTCAGGGCACCGGAAAGTATTCCTGCCATGATAGCTGTGAATTTATCGGATTCAAGGTCTGAATAGCTGCTTCCAATCTTGATACAGCCTGCACAGACAAGTCCTGCGCTCAGAATTATCATTATTGCCAGAAGTACATATGATTTGAAATTCTTCTTGAAATTGCCGAAGAAATTCGGTCCTGCAATGAAGCCTACCGATGACACGAAAAGCACCAGTCCGAGAGTTTCAACAATTTTCAGCGAATTGGTGACAAAGGCTGCTCCAATTTCACCTGAAAGCTTGTCATAGAAAACTCCGCCGTAAACAAGAGCTATCAGAAATACGCCGGCTGTTCCGAGAGAAACTCCCTTAATTGTAACTCTTCCAAGTATATAGCCTAATGCGGCGACTGCAAGTACAGATATCATCAGGAAGGTCACGCCGTGTATAGATAGTATACCATTAAAATATTCCATTATATTTACACATTCTTTCTGAATATTTACGTGACAAGCGGGACGCAGAAGCGTCCCGTTGCCAGATTACATGGATTTTCTTGCATAGTGTGGAAGGAGCATAGGCGAAGCAGTATTATTGCTTATGCCGGCATCCGCAAGCTCTTTTCCAAACTTTTCGATGTGCTCAAGCGTAAGTCCTGAGGGAACAGCTACTCCCTTAGCCTTTGCAGCTGCGCACATACCGGCATTTCTGCCGAACACGATGACATCAAGGAGCGAATTGCCCATGAGACGGTTCCTTCCGTGAATTCCTCCTGCGACCTCTCCTGCTGCATAAAGGTTTTCTACGTCAGTTTCGCACTTATCTGTAATATTGAGTCCGCCGTTCTGGTAGTGGAGCGTAGGATATACGAGTATCGGCTCCTTGCGGATGTCTATGCCGTACTTGCCGAACATTCTCATCATGGCAGGTATACGCTTTTCGATAGTGCCCTCGCCGTTCTTGTATTCTATCATAGGAGTATCGAGCCATACAGCCTTGCCGAGAGTTGTCTCAATGCCCTTGTTGCGCTCAGTACACTCGCGGATGATCGAAGCTGCTGTAACGTCACGAGTCTCAAGGGGATGCATGAAAACATCGCCGTCGATGTTAACAAGCTTAGCTCCCAGTGAACGTACCTTTTCAGTTACGAGAGCTCCGAATATCTGTTCAGGATAGCCTGTACCCGTCGGGTGGTACTGGAGTGTATCCGCATAGAGCAGACTTGCGCCGACTCTGTAACCAAGAATAAGTCCGTCAGCAGTTGCACCGTAATGATTTGATGTGGGGAAGCCCTGATAATGGAGCCTTCCTGCACCGCCTGTGGCAATGATAACTGTCTTTGCACGGGCTACGAGGAGCTCCTTTGTCTCCATGTTAATGAGCACTGCTCCGGCAGCTCTGCCGTTTCCGTCAAGTATTATCTCCACAGCAGCTGTGAAGTCGATAACAGGTATCCCTCTGTTGATAACTTCGTCACGGAGAGTTCTCATTATCTCAGCACCGGAGTAGTCCTTTGCAGCGTGCATACGCTTTCGCGAGGTACCGCCGCCGTGTGTGGTGACCATTGTACCATCTGCTTCCTTATCGAACTCAACTCCCAGCTTATTAAGCCACTGAATAGCCTCCGGTGCCTTTGTCACAAGCTTTGCAACAAGCTCGGGCTTAGCGGCAAAGTGTCCGCCTCCGAAAGCATCAAGGAAATGTATCGCAGGAGAATCGTTAGGCTTGTCGGCAGCCTGGATACCGCCCTCTGCCATCATTGTATTGGCATCGCCTATACGGAGCTTTGTAACGATCATTGCTTTGACTCCGGCTTCATCAGCCTCTATGGCTGCGGAAGCTCCTGCACCGCCGCCGCCGATTATGAGCACGTCTGTATCATAGTCGGGAGAACTGAGGTCAACGTCAGAAGCATTTATACGGCTATTTCCCTGAAGAAGCTCCGCAAGCTGTGTAGGTACCTTATCGCCCTTGTTGACACCGGCTTTCAGTACTGTGAATTCATCCTGCTTGTAATCCGGATGGAACTGTGCAAGAAGAGCATCCTTCTCTTCTGCTGTCATTCTTCTCGGTTCGAGGGCAGCGTTTTCAGCTCTCTTTGCTGCAACTTTCTCAGCAAGCTCATTGAGTCTGTCTATCTTATACATTGTCTCTCCCCCTTACTTCTCGATCTCGCGGTGGTTGTACATTTCTTTCAGCTCGTCAACGTTTGAAACAGCCTTTGACATAAGCTCGGCTATCTTGTCGTTGAATATACCCTCGTTGACCTCGTTTACACGGTCGCTGAGGTGCTGACATTCAGGAGCAATATACTTACCGTTGAGTCGTCTTGCAAGCATTGCGACCTGCGGGTGGGATATTCCTGCCGGACAGCGTGATGAACATACTCCGCACATTACGCAGTCGAAGCTTTCTTCAGCACACTTGTCATACTCACCTCTCTGAGCATATGCGATGTACTGCATTACATTGAGCTCCTGAGTGCAAGCCTTTGTACAGGCGTTACAGCCTATGCAAGCGTATATCTCAGGGTAAAGCTGCATCATTATCTGCTGGTCGGGTTTGATTTCTTCAATGTTATAGGTTCTCTTTTCAAGGGGGAAGAAAGGCAGTGTTGCAACGTACATACCCTCCTGCACCTCGGTCTGGCAGGCAAGGCATCCGTGAAGCTCTGATTCACCCTTGATTCTGTATATAGTAGCACAGGCACCGCAGAAGCCGTTTCGGCAGCCGCAGCCTCTTACCAGCTCATAGCCTGCATATTCCATTGCTGTCATTATCGTAAGACCTGCCGGTACTTCATACTTTTTGCCGAACAGGTAAACATTAATCATATTATCCATGTTAGCTCCTCCTTGTTATCAATACTCATCCGGAAGCTCATCCAGTTGATCAAAGCGGAACACAGGTCCGTCCTTGCAGACATATTTGTTGCCAATGTTGCAGCGTCCGCATTTTCCTACACCGCACTTCATACGAAGCTCCATAGTTGTGTAGACCTGTGTTTCGGTAAAGCCAAGCTCCTTCAGACCGGCAAGCGTGAATTTTATCATGATAGGCGGTCCACACACAAGAACTGTTTTGCTTGTGGAAGGATTGAGCTCCTTGACATAATTGGGAACAAAGCCTACATGACCGTCCCAGCCCTCCTGAGCATTGTCAATGGTGAGGTTTACATGAACTCCGTCATCGGTCATCCATTCATCAAGTATCTCCTTGTAGTCCACAAGGTCATCCTTGGAGCGTGAGCCGTAAATTACCTGAATATCGCCATAGTTCTCACGCTTGTCACGGACATAGTTGATAACGGAACGAAGCGGTGCAAGACCAATTCCTCCGGCTATGAACAGAAGGTCCTTGCCCTTGAGTTCAGTCTCTACCGGAAAAGCGTTGCCGTAAGGTCCTCTTACTGTTATCATCTGTCCCACGTCCATTGCGTGGAGCCAGTTTGTTAGGCAGCCGCACTTCTTTATGCTGAATTCCATGAATTCCTTGTTCGTGGGTGAAGAGGTTATGGAGAACATAGCTTCTCCTACACCGGGTATGGAAAGCATAGCGCACTGTCCTGGCATATGCTCGAAAAGTTTGCCGCCCTCCGGAGATTCTACTCTGAAGGTCTTTACATCGGGAGTATCTATCCGAATATCGGTAACGACTCCGATATAAGGTATCAATGTATCGTTACTGTTCATCACTTTTCCTCCAATGCTTTCATTACCTTGACTATATTCATGGATATGGGGCACTTTGAAAGACATCTTCCGCAGCCTACACAGCCGAATTCACCGTTGTTATTAGCAGGGAAATACACAAGCTTATGCATGAATCTCTGACGGAAACGTTCAAGCTGAGTAAGCCTCGGATTGCCGTGTGCCATTTTTGTGAAGTCGGAATACATACATGAATCCCAGCAGCGGTAGCGCTTTATGCCATTGCCTGTGTTAAAGTCCTTGATGTCATAGCACTGACAGGTGGGACATACAAAAGTACAGGTACCGCAGCCGAGACAGCTTTCTGAAAGCTCTGTCCATTTATCGGAACTGAAATACTCGTCAAGCTTGTCACCGCCGAAGTTTTCGGTGGAAAGTCCGGCTAGAGGAAGCTTTGACATTACTGCCTTTGTCTTGGCAATCACCTTATCAAGTTCAGCTGTATCGTCGCCGTCCTCAAGAAGGTCAGAGATACTGTCAAGGAAGGTCTGTCCCTTGGCTGTATTTGCTTTGAAATAGTAATAGCTTCCGTCGCTCCAGCAAGCACAATCTCCCTCAGGGGCAGTAGGATCAATGCCGAATGTCTGGCAGAAACAGGTCTCAGCAGGTCTGTCACAAGCCAGAGTAACAACAGTGCCGTGATCGCGGCGATTCTTATAGAAGCTGTCCACAGGCTCTGAAAGATAAACTTTATCAAGGATCGTGAAGCTTCTTGCATCGCAGGCGCGGACGCCGAATATCACAAAATCTTCACACTCCTGACGGATGTCGTTTATTTCGATCTTCTTGCCGTCCATTTTGAATTCAACAATATCCTCTGTCTGGGGGAAGAAGAAGTCCTTAGCGCTTCGGAGAGTGTTCAGGCGGCTCGTAAGCTTCATGCCTGTTTCGTACTTTTTGTACTCAGCTTCGCCGTCATTGCGGTCCGCAGGGATGTACAGAGTCTGCTTTGCCGCAACCGCTTCAAACAGACTGTCAAGCTTATTTGCAGAAATTCTCAGCATTACTCAACTCCCCTTTCATGGACTACGCTTGCTTCGCAGTCGTCAGTTGTATAGTCATTGAGAGGCGCTCTTGATGTAGTATCAGCACCAGCCTGATATTCACCGTAGAGAGCATTTATATCCTTGATGAATTTCCTGTTGAGAAGGTGGAGCGGTATGTGCTGAGGACATACACGGGAGCATTCGCCGCAGTCAGTGCATCTTCCTGCTACGTGGAAGGCTCTTATTATATGGAACAAATTCTCCTCAAAACTGTCGGCAGGAGCCTTGTTGTCGATACCAGACTTGGGATTGTCAAATACGCAGTTCTCACAGGTGCATGCAGGACATACATTTCTGCACGCATTACACCTGATACACTTTGAAAGCTCACTTCTCCAGAAATCGTAGCGCTCCTGTGAAGACATGTTCTCGAGCTTCTCTACCATATCAAATCGGCTGGACTCAAGCACTTCGCCTTCCTCGCCCATAAGCTCGTCGTAGGTAACGTGCATTTTGCTCTTGCATGAAGCGCACTTGTCAAGAACAGCCTCATAATAAGGCATAGTCTCCTCGCCATAGAGCGTTTCTATCTTCAGGGTGAAATCCTCGTTCTTAACGCTGAGTACGCCTGTTATGCCCTTTGCCTTTATCTTCTCTATATCAAGCTTGGGACCTCCGGGGATACCTATCACGTAAATATTTTCGCGGTCTACACGATGCTCCTTGGTAAGCTGATTAAGGCTATATGTGTCGCAGGGCTTCAGAAACGCAAGCACCTTGCCCTCTTTGCGGCTCTCCTTAACGAGATACTTGGATACATTTGCAGCTGTGAAATCGTCAAATACAAAATCCTTCTCGAGTTCCTCGGCATTTTCAAACAGAGCCGGAGTAATATCATAAGCAAACTCTCCCCTTTTCCAGCCTATAACACGATTAACAGTGCCGTCGGCAAGGAGCTGCTTTGCTTTTTCGATCATTGCTTTCTGCATCTCAGATCCTCCAATCTGCGGTTAGGACCGAGTTTTCTTACAGCCTCGGTAAATTCGTTCATAGTAGCGGCAAATTTTGCACCCTCGGCAGCAGATACCCACTCTACTCTTGTCCTGTCGCGTTCGATACCAAGAAAATCAAGCATACTGAAAAGAAGAGTCATTCTTCTTCTTGTGAAATAGTTGCCGGAGGTGTAGTGGCAGTCGCCGGGGTGACAGCCGCAAAGGATAACGCCGTCGGCGCCTCTCTGGAAAGCACGGAGTATAAACATAGGATTGACTCTGCACGAACAGGGTACTCTGATTATCTTTACGTTTGTAGGATAATTGAGTCTGTTCGTACCGGAGAGGTCTGCTCCGGCATAGGAACACCAGTTACAGCAGAACGCTACTATCAGCGGCTGGAAATCTTTGTTATCATTTACTTGCATATCGCGTCAACCTCCGCCATTATCTGGCTGTTAGAGAAGCCGTTGAGATCCATAGCACCGGAAGGACAGGCTACTGTACAAGCTCCGCAGCCCTGACAAACTGCCGGATTGACGCTTGCTACTCTGCGTACCTTAGTGGTGCGGTCTGGCATTCTGAATTCCTTGTCAATATATGTGATAGCTCCGTAAGGACAAACCTTTTCGCAAGACGAACAGCCGTTGCACATGAGCTCGTCTGAATGAGCTACGCAGGGATTGCAGGTGATGCTGTTCTTGCAGAGCAGTCCGATAGCCTTTGCGGCGGCTGCACTTGCCTGAGCGACGGTTTCGGGAATGTCCTTTGGTCCCTGACAGGCTCCGGAAAGGAATATTCCGGCAGTTGCGCTCTCAACAGGACGAAGCTTTGGGTGTGCCTCAGTGAAGAAATCGTTTGTATCCATCTGAGTCGTGAGCATGGTTGCAAGAGGACGGGCAGTCTTGTCAGGCTCGATAGCTGCTGCAAGCACTACCATATCCGCATTGATGTGGAGCTGCTCGTTTGCAAGAAGGTCTGAAGCCTGAACGTCTATCTTACCATCTGACTTGGGTGTCACCTTGCCGACCATTCCCTTGATGTAGTGAACATTGTACTGTTCAACTGCACGGCGGTAGAATTCGTCAAAGATCTTGCCCGGAGTACGGACGTCGATATAGAATACGTATACATCGGTATCGGGATACTTCTCACGGATAAGCATTGCGTGCTTAGCTGTGTACATACAGCAAATCTTCGAGCAGTAGGGCTTGCCCTTGCTGTCGTCGCACCTTGAACCTACACACTGTACAAATACTATAGTGTGAGGATGAGTCTTATCGGAAGGACGCAGGAGAGTTCCGCCATTAGGGCCGGCAGCATTCATGAGTCTCTCAAGCTCAAGTGATGTAACAACGTCCGGACACTGATTATATGCGAATTCGTCGTACTTATCAAGTTTTATGGGATTGAAACCGGTAGCCACCACGATAGCTCCGTACTTTTCCTCAATTATCCTGTCCTGCTGCTTATAATCGATTGCTCCGGCAGAGCAGACCTTGGAGCATACGCCGCACTTGCCACTCTTGAGCATCATGCAGTAATTGGGATCAATTGTTGCTACCTTGGGAACTGCCTGTGCAAACGGGATATATACGGCGCTTCTGTTATCAAGACCCATATTGAATTCGTTGGGGACTTTTTTCATAGGACATTTCTCTGTACAGAGTCCGCAGCCAGTACACTTGTTCTCGTCTACAAAACGAGCCTTCTTTTTTATCTTTACTGTGAAGTTTCCAACAAAGCCCTTTACGTCTGCGACCTCGCTGAATGAGTGGATAGTGATATGCTCATTCTGTGAAGCCTCTACCATTTTAGGAGTAAGTATACAAGCGGCACAGTCAAGAGTCGGGAAAGTCTTGTCTATCTGAGCCATTTTCCCGCCGATAGTAGGCTGCTTTTCAACTATATCAACGTCAAAGCCAGCCTCTGCTATATCAAGAGCAGTCTGTATTCCGGCAATACCTCCGCCGATAACAAGTGCTTTCTTGACAACAGGGCTCTCCCCTGCTGTGAGCGGAGCATTCAGATGCACCTTTGCAACAGCTGCTCTGCCAAGGATTATAGCCTTTTCAGTAGCAGTTGCGATGTCCTTATGTATCCATGAACACTGTTCACGGATATTGGCTATCTCTACAAGATAAGGATTCAGTCCGGCTGCAGCTGCTGCTTTTCTGAAGGTATTCTCGTGCATACGCGGCGAACATGAGCATATCACAACTCCGGTAAGGTTATGCTCCTTGATAGCGTTCTTTACAAGATTCTGACCTGATTCAGAACACATATACTGGTAGTCCTGGGAGATAACAACTCCAGGTTCGCGGCCGAGTGTTTCGGCTACGGTCTTTACATCGACAGTAGCGGCGATATTTGTACCGCAGTGGCAGACAAAAACACCGATTCTATGCATATTATCATCTCCTCCTTACTTTATGTATTTCCTGAAAGCGGTCACGACTGCCTGCTGAGGGAGATCATCGTCAAGCATTTCCGGAAGCTGTGCCGGAGTCATGTGATTGTTTCCCTGCTGACGCACTGCCGCAAGTCTTACTGCTTCAACGACCTTGGCAGGCTCCACGTTTCTCGGACACCTGTCAACACAGGCAAAGCAGGTCAGGCACTTGTATATGGACTTGGAAGCCATGAGCTTCTCTATATCGCCCTTTTCCACCATGTACACGAACTGGTGAGGATGATACTCCATTTCATCATAGGACGGACAGGTCGCAGAGCACTTTCCGCAGCGCATACATTTCAGCACATTTACTCCGCTTGAACGGAGCACCTGTTCCTTGAGATTCTTATTCATTGCTTGCCTCCTTTAAGCCGAGAGCCTCAGCGAGCAGTTCAGTGAAATAATACACCGGAAGCTCAGATCCGGAATTCTTCTTTAAGTTATACAGGCAAAGCGGACAAGCTGTGATGATCATTTCAGCTCCCTGATCCTGAGCAGATCTCATAACAGCACTGCTCCTCTTATGAGCCTGTTCCTTGTCCTCCATTGTGATATATCCGCCGCAACACTCGTTCCTCTGGGCGTATATCACAGGAGTGCCTCCTATTGCACGGATGAAATCCTCTATGATCGTGGGATTCTCAGGATCGTCCATAGCAAGAGCCTTTGAAGGCCTGAGAAGCAGACAACCGTAATAAGCGGCTATTTTTTTGCCGGCGAACGGATTGACTACTTTTTCCCTGAGCTTATCGAAGCCTATAACATCACGGAGCATTTCGAGATAATGATAAACAGTAGTCTCGCCATTGTAAGGCTGGTCAAGTTTAAGGTAATTGTTGACCTTTGCTGCCATGTCCTCGTCATTGGAAATATCGTAATTAGTCTGCTTTATGACATTGTGACAGGCTGAACAGACTGTGATGAGCGGTCTGCCAAGCTCCTTAGCGGCATTGAGCGTCCTTACAGCTGAGAGCTTTGTTGCTATCTCGTCCTTAGCAGTAGTATATGCACCTCCGCAGCATTGCCAGTCAGCAGGCTCTTCAAGGATAACTCCAAGAGCTTCAGCGGAGCTCCTTGCGTAGCTGTCAAGGTCCTTGGCCTTAGTTCTTAGCGTGCAGCCGGGATAATATGTAAAAGTTTCCATAGCGTTTTCCTTTCAGTAAAGTCAAACCATTTCTTCCGGATGAAATACCTCGTCAAATTTTTCCTCAGTCAGGAAGCCGAGGGCAACACAGGCTTCTTTAAGGGAAATATTCTCCTTAAAGGCTTTTTTAGCGGTCTTAGCAGCATTCTCGTATCCGATGTAAGGATTGAGGGCTGTAACGAGCATAAGTGAATTGTGAAGATTGTGGTGCATTTTTTCCTTATTGGCTTTAATTCCCACTGCGCAGTTCTTGTTGAAGCTGAGGATAGATTCAGAAATCAGTCTTGCTGACTGGAGGAAATTATATGCACATACCGGCATAAAGACATTCAGCTCGAAATTGCCCTGTGAAGCTGCCATTCCCACAGCAACATCATTGCCCATTACCTGTACTGCGACCATTGTTACCTGTTCGCACTGAGTAGGATTTACCTTGCCGGGCATTATTGAAGAACCGGGCTCGTTTTCTGGGATGAATATCTCACTGAGACCGTCTCTTGGACCGGAGGCGAGCCATCTTACATCGTTAGCTATCTTCATCATATCAGCTGCAAGAGCCTTGAGAGCTCCGTGGGCAAATACGATCTCGTCCTTTGAAGTAAGTGAATGGAATTTATTTGGAGCTGTTACGAATTTCTTTCCGGTGAGCTTGCTTATTGCTTCAGCTGACTTTTCTGCAAAACCAGCAGGAGCGTTCAGACCTGTTCCGACTGCAGTACCTCCCAGAGCAAGCTCTTTGAGCTCCTCACAGGAAGCAAGTATCATTTTTCTGTCCTTTTCAAGGGAAGCTCTCCAGCCGCTTATCTCCTGAGAGAATTTTATAGGAGTTGCGTCCTGAAGGTGAGTTCTGCCGCTCTTGACAATACCATCGTTTTCAGCTTCAAGGCGCTTGAAAGTATCCACAAGAGTATCTATTGCGGGGATGACCTTGTCTTCAAGAGCTATAACCGCAGCTATATGCATAGCAGTCGGGAAAGTGTCATTTGAGGACTGGCTCATGTTTATATCATCATTTGGGTGGAGCAGCTTTTCACCTGTGATCTCATTTCCGCGGTTGGCAATGACCTCATTAGCATTCATATTGGACTGGGTGCCACTTCCGGTCTGCCATACAACAAGTGGGAAATGTTCATTGAGCGAGCCGCTGATAACTTCGTCACAGGCCTGCGATATTGCAGAAAGCTTTTTCTCTGTCATTTTTTCCGGCTTCAGAGAATTATTGGCTATGGCAGCAGCCTTTTTGAGTATACCGAACGCATGAGTGATCTCCCTCGGCATAGTCTCAATGCCAACGCCAATAAGAAAATTTTCATGGCTGCGCTCTGTCTGTGCAGCCCAGTATTTGTCGGCAGGGACCTTAACCTCGCCCATAGAATCGTGTTCGATACGAAATTCCATTAATATCCACTCCCAAATAAAATTATAAAATACAATAGTTTTTTCAGTGCAGCGCAAGAATTGTCTACAAGCACAGCATATACTATAATTATAGCAGTTTACGGCTGAAAATACAAATGCACTTTAAGAATACAGCTATTCATATAGAAATATATATTTTTAGCATTACCCGGATCATGATCATCCATATAATGATAAAAGTGTCAATATATGTGATTTTATATTCATGTTATATGTGAAATATATTTTTCGACAAGACATAAAAATTTGTTGCATTTAACTTACAATGATAGTCAGTTCTCACAGACTACGAAAATCTTAATGCGACAAGTACTTTACAACTTTGGACTGTAGCCAACTGAAACTCACAGAAAATAATTCATACGGCCTAATACGGATATAAATATAGAATACTACAATTCTTAATATTATATATAGCCAGCAGATGATTGATAATGTTTTCACATTCTCGCTTGTTAATATCGCCGCGGAGAAATGTCCTCCGCAGCGTATATATACTCGGGTTTACTTGGAGTGCTTCTCGGAATTCAGCCCATATGACAGCGTTGTCAGACTGTCGCCGAGATGAACGTTTTCAACTATCACCTCAGAGTGCTCTACTCTGAGGTCATAGTGGGTAAAATTCCAGAATGCTTTAACTCCGCAGTTTATCAGTTTGTTCGCGATAGCAGGCGCAGCTGTCATAGGTACGCACAGTATAGCCGCCGACGGCTTATGCTGCAGACAAAAGGCTTCAAGCTCGTTTATATCGGTGACCGTAACGCCGCCTACCGTTTTGCCTACAAGCTCGGGATTTACGTCGAATGCCCCTATCAGATCAAAGCCCTTGTTTTTAAAGTCGATATGACTTGCGATAGCTTTGCCAAGGTTACCAGCGCCGATAAGTATCATCGGAGACTTCTTGTTAAGTCCAAGTATCTTTCCGATCTCAGATCTCAGATCACTGACATTATATCCATAGCCCTGCTGTCCGAACTCGCCGAAGCAGTTGAAATCCTGACGTATCTGAGAAGCGGTAAGCCCCATTTTTTCTGAGAGCTCGCGGGATGAGATACGAATATATCCATTCGTTTCAAGCTCGCCGAGAAAGCGGTAATATCGCGGCAGACGTCTGATTACAGAGTTTGATATTGCTGTTTTTGACATTTTATCTTAGCCTCATTTCAATCAACAAGATCACATCAGACTGTCAAGTCTGATCTTGATCTCGTCAAGGAAAGTTTTAGAGTCAACTTTTCTCTTATTGTCAAGCTTTGAGATAAGGTAAAGATCCCCTGTCATTACGCCGTCCTCAATCGTCTGGATCGTTGCCTTTTCAAGTTTATCGGCAAATGCACAAAGCTCAGGTGTGCCGTCAAGTTCTCCTCTTTTTCTGAGAGCTCCGCTCCATGCAAATATGGTAGCTACTGAGTTAGTGGATGTCTCCTCTCCCTTCAGATATTTATAGTAGTGGCGCTGTACGGTACCGTGCGCTGCTTCATACTCATATATACCGTCAGGTGATACAAGAACTGAGGTCATCATTGCTAGGCTTCCGTAAGCTGTGGATACCATATCAGACATAACATCTCCGTCGTAGTTCTTGCAAGCCCAGATATATCCGCCGTTTGAACGGATTACACGTGCAACAGCGTCATCGATGAGGGTGTAGAAGTATTCTATGCCTGCTGCCTCGTACTTCTCCTTGTACTCATTATCATATATCTCCTGGAATATATCCTTGAAGCGGTGGTCGTACTTCTTTGAAATAGTATCCTTTGAAGCAAACCATACATCCTGCTTGAGGTCAAGGCCATAATTCAGGCAGGCTCTTGCAAAACCGGCAATTGAAGCATCAAGGTTGTGAATTCCCTGAATGATACCATCGCATTTGGCGAAGTCATGGATAAGCTCACGAGTCTCATTGCCGTTTTCGTCAGTAACTACAAGCTCAGCCTTGCTTCCCTTGCTTACACGCATCTCAGTGTTCTTATAAACATCTCCGTAAGCATGACGGGCAATAGTGATAGGCTTTGTCCATGTAGGAATGTAAGGCTCAATGCCCTTAACGATTATAGGTGTGCGGAAAACTGTGCCGTCAAGAGCTGCACGGATAGTGCCATTAGGCGATTTCCACATCTGTGTGAGGTTGTACTCAGGCATTCTTGCTGCATTGGGAGTGATAGTTGCGCACTTAACAGCAACACCGTACTTCTTTGTAGCCTCAGCAGAGTCAAGAGTTACCTGATCCTTGGTCTCCTCGCGGTGCTTGAGTCCTAAGTCATAGTATTCCGTATTGAGCTCTACATATGGTTCGAGGAGTGTCTCCTTGATCCACTGCCAGAGTATCCTTGTCATCTCATCTCCGTCCATTTCGACGAGAGGAGTTTTCATAATTATCTTTGCCATCGGGAATTCCTCCTAAGTAATATTATCAATATAAAGAACAAGACAATACCAGCTGCTAAAAAGCTTTACGGTATTGCGAATACCACCTTTATTCTATCCGGAACATACCTGTTTATCATTTCTTCAAACACAGGCAGCACCTTTTCGCGCTTATTACCGAACATTCCACAGCCGAAAGCTCCCAGCACAAGGACATCAGGCTCTTTCATCACAGCAAGCGTGACTATCCGCTTAATTCTTGTACGCATGATACGGTCTATCTTTTTGCCTGACATCATAAACTTTGCAAACGTCCTGTTTACAGCCGGACAGGTAATAAAACTGCAATACAATGGATTTTCAAGCAGCTCTCCCCTGTCGTTCCTGATGACCGGAACATTCTCTGAATATATCATAACGTCAGTATAGTTCGGCAGGATATGCAGTCTGTTTTTACGATAATAAGCCTTCTGTGTCCTGATCGTATAGTAGAGCAGCGAAGCTCTGCACAGGCTTTCTTCCTGTGCATTGCCTCCAAGGACATATCCTCCGCCCGGGTACATGGCGTTTGCAAAGTTAAGCGCAATGACCTTGTTTTCGCCAGCGTTTCTGATAATGCTCTGTACGGTGGTCTCACTGACGGTATTTTCAGCGACAGAATACGCCGTACTGCGTTTAATCTCTGGAAGCTCCGGTAGTTCCCGGATAGTCTCAGACCTCATTTCCGGGAAGCTGCCATTTTTGTACACACGGTCGTTCTCTCGCTTTATACCTATATTCGACATAATGCCACTATTACTTCATGGACTCTCTTGTATAGTCAAGAAGTCCGCCAGCGAGCATAATGTCCTTAGTACGTCCGGAAAGCTCACAGAGAACAGGAATAGACTTGCCATTTGTCTTATTGAGGACTGTCAGTTCAGACTTACCCTCTGCAACAGCCTTTCTAACATCTGCCAGTACAAGCTCGTCACCCTGTGAAATGCTGTCATAATCAGCCTCGTTCACGAATGTGAGGGGAAGTATTCCTGCGTTTATAAGGTTAGCTCTGTGTATACGTGCAAATGACTTTACAAGAACTGCCTTTACGCCGAGATAAAGAGGTGCAAGAGCTGCGTGTTCACGGGATGAGCCCTGTCCGTAGTTTGAGCCGCCGACAATTATACTCTTGCCGAGAGCCTTAGCTCTCTCTGGGAAGCTCTCATCGCATACTGCAAAGCAGTGCTGTGAGATCTTCGGGATATTTGAACGGAGAGGAAGTATCTTTGCACCGGCAGGCATGATATGGTCTGTTGTAATGTTGTCGCCGACTTTAAGCGATACAGGTGCATCAATAGTCTCCATAAGAGGACTTGTCTCAGGATAGGGCTTGATATTAGGACCGCGAAGTATCTCAACGCTGTCCATTTCAGCCTCAGAAGCCGGAGGAACGACCATATTGTCGTTGACTGTGAATATCTCGGGAAGCTTGAATTCAGGCATATCACCCAGTTCGCGGGGATCGGTAAGATAGCCTGTAAGTGCGGATACTGCTGCCATTTCAGGAGAAACGAGGTATATCTGACCATCCTTTGTACCGGAGCGTCCCTCAAAGTTTCTGTTGAAAGTTCTGAGAGAGATACCCTTTGAATTAGGAGACTGTCCCATACCGATACAAGGTCCGCAGGCACTTTCGAGGATTCTTGCGCCAGCCTCAATAAGATCTGAGAGTGCTCCGTTCTGTGCAAGCATATTCAGTACCTGCTTTGAACCGGGAGCAATGGCAAGTGAAACACTGGGATCAACTGTCTTGCCCTTAAGTATGTAAGCTACCTTGAGCATATCAAGGAGAGATGAATTGGTGCATGAACCGATACAAACCTGATCAACCTTGAGTCTGCCGATCTCCTCGACGCTCTTGACATTGTCAGGAGAATGAGGACAGGCGGCCAGAGGTACGAGCTCGCTGAGGTTTATTGTAAGCTCCTCGTCGTAAACGGCATCAGGATCGGCTGCAAGAGGAGTCCATACCTCTTCGCGCTGCTGTGCCTTGAGGAACTGCTTTGTGATCTCATCAGAGGGGAAAATAGAAGTTGTAGCTCCAAGCTCTGCACCCATATTTGTGATGGTTGCGCGCTCGGGAACGGAAAGAGTCTTAACGCCCTCACCTACATATTCGATAACCTTACCTACACCGCCCTTGACTGAGAGTCTGCGGAGAACTTCAAGGATGACGTCCTTAGCGGCTACCCACGGACGAAGCTTTCCTGTAAGCTCGACTTTAACTACCTTGGGGCAGGTTATATAATATGCACCGCCGCCCATTGCAACAGCTACATCAAGTCCGCCGGCACCGATAGCTATCATACCGATACCGCCGCCGGTAGGAGTATGGCTGTCTGAACCTATGAGTGTCTTCCCGGGGATGCCGAATCTCTCAAGATGTACCTGATGGCAGATACCATTGCCGGGACGTGAAAAGAAAATGCCGTGCTTCTTTGCGACAGAACCTATGAAGCGGTGGTCGTCCGCATTCTCAAAGCCGTTCTGAAGAGTATTATGGTCAATGTAAGCAACTGAACGCTCAGTTCTTACTCTCGGCACGCCGATAGCTTCAAATTCAAGATAAGCCATTGTTCCGGTAGCGTCCTGTGTAAGAGTCTGGTCGATACGTATGCCTATCTCCTGTCCCTTTACATATTCGCCGTCAACGAGGTGTGCGCGGAGAATTTTTTCTGTTAAAGTTGAACCCATGTGAGATCATTCCTTTCAAACTTAAAGAATACATAATAATTGTACTACATTTCTCTGAGTTTGTCAATATTTAGACAATAACTTATTTGCCTTTTTGTCAATCATTGATTTGTACACCTAAGTTGGACTTTGCAAAGCGAAAGTCTGCGTTTATTTATTTCTGCAAAGCTTTCGTTTGTATTGACAAAAGCTCCATATCATGGTATAATATATTGCAATATTATATAGTTAAAAGGTGAATTTTATGGACTTTTCAAGACTTGCAGAGATCCTTTTCCCTGATACGAATGAAACTCCGGAGGATATGGAAAGACGTTTCCCTGAACGTGATCTTCCCGAAGGTGCCTGTGTTACACGTATCGGTCCCAGTCCTACGGGATTTGTACATCTGGGAAATCTTTATAACGCTATCATAGGAGAAAGAATCGCTCACCAGTCCGGCGGTGTGTTCTATCTCCGCATTGAGGACACTGACAACAAGCGCGAGGTCGAAGGCGCTGTTGAAACTGTAATCAACGCTATGAATTACTTCGGTGTCCACTTCGACGAGGGTGCCGTTTCAGACGGCGATAACGGCTCCTACGGTCCCTACCGCCAAAGACAGCGTAAAAGCATATATCATGTTTTCGCAAAGCACCTTGTTCAGATAGGTCTCGCCTACCCCTGCTTCCTCACTGCTGAAGAAATAGATGCTATCCGCGAACAGCAGACCGCCGCCAAGGAAAATCCCGGTATCTACGGCAAATATGCAAAGTACCGTGACCTTCCCATTGAAAAGGTGCAGGAATATATCTCAGAGGGAAAGGAATGGGTGCTCAGATACCGCGGCACCGAAACTAACGAGTATTTTTCCATAGTTGATGCTATCCGCGGTAAGGTGGAGATGCCCAAGAACATCATGGACTTCGTTCTCCTTAAAAGCGACGGCATACCAACTTATCACTTCGCACATGTAATTGACGACCACCTCATGCGTTCAACTCACGTTATCCGCGGCGAGGAGTGGCTCTCTTCCCTCCCCATGCACGTGGAGCTGTTCGACGCTCTTGGCTGGAAGCAGCCTATTTACTGTCATACTGCAACTCTTATGAAGCTTGAAGGAACCGGAAAGCGAAAGCTCTCAAAGCGTAAGGATCCTGAGCTTGCACTTTCATACTACCAGCAGGAGGGTATCAGTCCTGACGCGATATGGGAATTCCTCCTCACAGTACTCAACTCCAATTACGAGGAGTGGCGTTTAGCTAATCCTGACGCCGATTACAGAGATTTCCCCTATTCTCTTTCCAAGATGTCCATATCCGGCGCTCTTGTCGATCTCGATAAGCTCCGCAATATCTCTAAGGACGTTATCGGCAGGATGCCTGCAGAGGAAATAAGCAAAAAGTGGCTCGAATGGTGCGATGAGTACAACAAGGACTTCGCCGCACTTATCAGAGAATATCCTGAACGCACACTTGCCGCTCTTAATGTGGGCAGAAATGCTGCCAAGCCCCGTAAGGACCTTGAGACCTGGAAGCAGGCCTGCGATTTCATGATCTTCTATTACGACGAAACTTTCACTATAACTGATGAAATGCCTGCCGAGTGCGACGAGGCTACACGGAAGGTATTCTTCACTAAATACCTTTCATCATACGATCACAGCGACGACTCAGCAGTATGGTTCGATAAGGTAAAAGCTATAACCGAGGAGCTCGGTTTCGCTGTAAAGCCCAAGGACTTCAAAAAAGAGCCTGACAAATACAAGGGAAGCATTGTACATATCACAAATATGCTCCGCATTGCTCTGACTGGTCACGCTAATGCTCCTGACATCCACGAAGTGAGCCATGTGCTCGGAGAGGATATTGTCAGAGCCAGACTCTCAAAATGGTGCTGACATAATATATTTAAAAGAAGGTTTTTGAAAATGGCTAAAAATATAGATGAAAACGGTGCAGGTTTCGAGATCCCGCGCCCGGTGTTCCCGAAAAGAGCTCTTATCACAGGCGGTATGCCCTACGGAAACAAGGAACTCCACTTCGGTCATGTGGGCGGAATGTTCGTATTTGCCGACACTTTTGCAAGATTTATGCGTGACCGTATCGGAAAGGACAATGTTATTTTCGTAGGCGGTACCGACTGCTACGGATCCCCCATCGCCGAGGGCTGGCGCGTTAAAGTGGAAAAGGGCGAATTCAGCGGTTCCCTCGAAGACTTTGTACAGCGCAATCACGACAAACAGCAAGCTACTCTTGACGACTATGGCATATCACCGAATATATTCGCTGCATCTGGTCTCGGACGTTCCAAGGAGATACACGCGGAAGTAACCGATTGGTTCATAAGCTCCCTCTACAAAAAAGGACAACTCAGCAAGATCTCCACAATGCAGTTCTTCGACGAGAAAGCAGGCGTGTTCCTCAATGGAAGACAGGTCGTTGGAAAATGTCCGGTTGAGGGGTGCAATTCAGAAAAAGGCTACGCTGACGAATGTGATCTCGGTCACCAGTATATGCCCGAAAACCTGTTAAATCCGGTCAGCACTCTGACAGGCGAGACTCCCACCATGAAGCCCGTCACCAACTGGTACTTCAAGCTCCGGGATTACGAAGACCTTATGAAGGAATGGGTGGATGAGCTTAAAAAGCGTAAGGACATCCGTCCTGTGGTATGGAAGACAATAGACGAATTCCTCAAGCCGCCGGTCATCTACATCAAGCGCGAATTTGAAGAGAAATATTTTGAGCTGAAAGCTTCTATGCCTGCTCACGAATACCTTGAAGAGCCTAAAAAGCCTTCTTTCACCATACAGTTCGCAAAGCTTTCCGACTGCGATGAAGCCTGCCGCATACTCACTCAGAACGGCATACGCTACCGTACCGGAAAAACCCTCGTTCCTTTCCGTCTTACTGGGAACATCGAGTGGGGCGTACCTGCACCTGTCATGGACGGAGAAAATGGACTTACTGTCTGGGTATGGCCGGAATCACTCTGGGCTCCTATATCATTCACCCAGACCTACCTTGAAAAGATCGGTGCCGACCGCGAGGATTGGAAAAAATACTGGTGCAGTAAGGACTCCACTGTTTATCAGTTCATCGGTCAGGACAACATTTATTTCTACGGTATCGCTGAACCTGCCATGTGGATGGCTCAGCAGGCAGCTGATGTAAAAACATCAGCCCCTGCCGATGGAGAGCTCCAGATGCCGGTCATCGTAGCTAATCATCACATCCTTTTCCTTGATAAAAAGGCTTCCAGCTCAGGCGATGTAAAGCCTCCCATGGCTGACGACCTCCTCAAGCATTATACTCCGGAGCAGCTCCGTATGCACTGGCTCGGACTCGGTCTCGGTCAGCGCTCTGTAAGCTTTATGCCGAAGCCCTACAATCCCGATGCCAAGCCTGATGATGCGGATCCCGTAGTAAAGGACGGTCTGCTTCTTTCCAACGTTTACAACCGCATGATTCGTACTGCGTTTTACACAGTCCAAAAGGAACTGTACGGTATCATGCCTGACAATGCTCCCGAGGAAAAGTTCTTGGCAGAGGCTAAAAAAGCTGTTCTTGAATACGAAAGACATATGTCAAAATTCGCTTTCCACCAATGTACCTACGTGCTGGACAGCTATATCCGCAACGGCAGTAAGTACATGGCAAAGGCTCTGAACGGCGAATACCCTGACAAGGTTGCTCTGAAGCAGTCACTTTCCAACCTGTTCTACATGATACGTATAGCAGGCGTGCTCCTTCATCCTATGGCTCCCTTCGGCACCGAGAAGCTACGTGAATACCTTGATGTTGATGAGCGTGTCTGGTCATGGGATACTATCTTCGAACCTCTCACCTACTTCACCGGCAGCGCGCACAAGCTTAAGTTCCTGCCTCCAAGAACAGACTTCTTCACACGTCACGAAAGTCAGTTCGCAGCTGAGGATAATGAATAAAATAATGAGGGCAACCTTAGTCAGCTTCCCTTAACCGAAATAGTGGGTTACCGAGCCTATAAAGTATGGGCTCGGTAATTTTATGCCACTATTCCGGCAGAGGGGGCTCCCCTCAGATTGCCCTCATTTTATTTTACTTGAATATTCCGAATAATCCGCCTTTTTTTACTTTGTTTTCATTGCCGCTCCCGGTACTTGCTCTTCGCTCATTGTCCGCTTCTACCGAGCATTTCCATGAGCTGCCCACGCTTTTTTTTGATCTCATACTGCTTACTGCACAGCCGACTGCCTCATAAAGCACATTTGTACCGCAGCAATCTGCATGATAGTCAACTGAATTTTCAGCTCTTATACCGATAGAGCCAGCTGTTTCGGCTGCGTCGATATTAGCTCCGAGGAAAATGAACTCCCAGCCTTTTTCCTCCTGTACTCTTTCAATGAGCTTTTTAACGTCCTTATGACTGTATTTTCTGCTGGCATTTTCCATGCCGTCTGTTGTGATAACGAACAGAGTCTTTTCAGGGATGTCCTCTTCACGGGCATATTTATGGATGTTTGAGATGTGGTGTACTGCATCGCCGACTGCGTCCAGAAGAGCAGTGCAACCAGCAGGTACATAATCCTTATCAGTTAGCTCCGCAACATCACCGAGTTTTACTCTGTCATGTACTACTTTTGATTCATTGCTGAAAAATACCGTGGAGACAAGTGCCTCTCCGTCTTCTTTTTTCTGCTTAGCGATAAGTGAATTGAAGCCACCGATAGTGTCCGCTGTAAGTCCGCTCATTGAACCGCTCTCGTCAAGGATGAATACCAGTTCAGTTAAATTCTTTTTCATAATAATACCTCCGTTTTGAAGTTATTTCGGAAGCGCTCCTGCGTTTCCTTTACTGTAATTACAGTATACATCATCACGGAGGTATTTTGGTCGCTTGAAATGCGACAAATCATGAACCGATGAGACTTTGGTCGAATGCGAAAAGAGCCTCGTTTATCTCGAAGATATTGTAATTGCTTCTCTCGATAAAATAGCGGATTATGAGGTCAAATTTAAGACTGCCGGATAGAGCATAGCCTGCCTTTTCAAGCAAAGCCTCAGTTTCAGACAGATTCAGTTCCAGAGCCACTGCAAATGCGACTGCTGTCTGTTTTTTAGGCTTATAGTTACTGTCACTGCGTATCTTTGAAAAGAGCTTGCGGTCGATATTAGCTTTTTTATAGGTCTCCACGTCCGTCATGCCCTTTTCATCTATCAGCCTGAGAAGTGCTTCCGAAAAGGATTCATCGTGTGCCTTAAGAAGACTTTCAAGCTCTGCATCAGTTTCAGCACTAACGCACGCATCTTCCAGCAGCATCGGCTGTTCAGCACATTCCTTGGCACTTTCCTTTTTCCTACCGAAAAATCCACCAAGCAATCCGGACGGCTTAGTTCCCATAGCCTGACACATTCCGGCTGACATGGCATTGCTAATGTTCCTTGCATCGCGTGCGGAAGCTTCCCGTGCATACGCCTCACTGATATACTGCCTAATTTTGCCGACTATACCTGAGCTGACTTCAAACGAGTCCCTATCGAATATTACAAGCGTTATATCCATTTCGTTGTTTTCAAGGAAATCCCTAAATTCCGAAACAGCGGCGTCCAGAGCCTTATCCTTGGGATAACCGTATATTCCAGATGAAATGAGCGGAAATGCTATGCTCTCACAGCCCTTTGCTCTTGCAAGTTCAAGGGAATTCCTGTAACATGACCGGAGCATCTCTTCCTCGCCACGGTCTCCGCCATGCCATACTGGTCCTACTGTATGTATGATGTATCTGCAATCAAGCTTGAAGCCATTTGTCAGCTTTGCTTCGCCAGTCTTGCAGCCTCCCAGCGTCCTGCACTCTGCAAGAAGCTCCGGTCCGGCTGCATAATGTATCGCACCGTCAACTCCTCCTCCGCCAAGAAGTGAAGAGTTAGCTGCATTTACTATTGCGTCTGCTTTGACCTTTGTTATATCGTTCCTAGTAATTCTGAATGGCATACAAGACACCTCCTTATTTCAATTATATCCATTTTAAGTCTCCGCGTCAAGAAAAAATGGGATACACTTTCGTGTATCCCATTTTACTCAGAATAAGAAGTTCAGATAATCCTCAGCTGAGGTTGTTTTCTTTGATGTTGTTGTCGGAAGTTCTGTCTTCTTTTTCTTTTCCTTTTTCTCATAGGTGATTCCGTTGTCCTTAAGATATTCGTCGGCAAGGTCAGAAGCAGCACCCATATCCATATCTACAACTGTGCTGTAAATTGAATTAGCTGTGCTCTCGGAGAAATCTCCTGAATCACACTTCTTATCGACCTGCTTGAGATACCTCTTGGTCAGCATAGAAAGATACTTTTTCTGTATGCCAGAATCCTCTATTTCACTGCTGTCGTAGAGCATCTGTGCAGAAACGAGTTCCTGATCGCGCAGCTGCTTGAATATAGTTGTGGCAGCTGAACGGTAGATAGCTACAACACTTATTGTGATAAGCATACATATGCCCATTACCACAAGCTTTGCTGTGACTGATACAGTAGATTCCTTTTCGCGGACAGTCTTCTTCGGAAGTATGAACAGCGGCTGACGTACCATTTCTTCACCGCAGACACGGCAGAACTTGGTTTCCTTACCGATCTGTCCTCCGCACTTTTTGCAGAACTTGTTCTTCTTGCTTCTTGTTACAGCTGTATAGCCTTCAAAAAGAACGAATGCACCTAAAAGCACGCCTAAGCTGATGAATATGATCTTTTTGGCTGTACTTCCTTTTTCCTTGCCCTTACTGTTCTTCTTTGCACTGTAAACCTTATCGAATTTACCGTCGCCGTTAGAATCAACATTCAGTACTGTCTTGGCGGAAAGCTTTGTATTTGTGGAAATTACAGTATTCTTGCTTATCGGGATATTCTTGAATGTTCTTACATCCTTGTATTCTCCGTCATCGTTGGCAAAGCTTATGCTGTAATCCATTTTACCGCTGCCTGTACCGTTGATACAGATCTCGTAGTTTGCGTCGTTGTTGAGACGGAGCACCTTGACCTCGTCTTCCTCAGCTTCATCGTCATCATCAATGTCAAAACCAAGGAAATTGTTGCTGCTATTCTTTTTCTTCTCCTCGCTTCGGTCAACAGTTTCAAATGAAAGCGAACCGAAAGAGGCTCTTGTGCTGAGGTTTTCCTTGTCAGAGCAAAGTACCTCATTGCCGCACTTTACAGTAACATCAACAGGGCAGGCAATTCTTACAAGGACGCTATAATTACCTCCAACGTTATCTGCAAGATCATCGAAAGCATATGCCATATCAGCACTGTTAGCAACGTTGTAATCACATCCGGCAGAGGCAATCTTTGTCATGAGCTGCTGGCACTTTTTGAGTGTGCTGCCTGAAAGGTTGTGGAAGAAGCCAAGAGAATAGATGATGATGTCATTTCCCTTTACCTCGTCAGCCTTTTCAATTATAGCTGATTCATATGTTCCGTCAGCACCGGTAGGTCCGCTCTCAGGGTAACCGTCACTCATTACAATCATCAGACGTTTTGCGGATTTGCTGGTCTTTAAGATGTTGTATGCAGTGTCGATACCGGAGTGCATATTTGTTCCGCCGCCGCTGCTGAGACCTCTTATAGCGCTGATGATCTCGTTCTTGTCGTTGCTTGAGACAACTCTCTCATCAGCTCTGCTTGAGTAAGGTATAACGCTTATAATTACACTTGGATTTTCGCTGAAAACGTAGTCAACGAATTTTTCAGCTGCCAGCTTGGTCTCGGTTATAGGTGTACCGCCCATACTTCCTGATACGTCAAGAACAAGTGCTACTGAACGCTCCTGTGCGCCGAATTTGGTGAACAGCTTGTCGGATGTGAGATACTCGCCAGCCTTGTTGGTATCAAGATTCTTATTGACAACAAACTGAGGTATCTCATAGGTGATACCGCTGTTTTTGCCGTCGGTCACTGTCATGGAGTAAATTCCGGGCTCAAGGGAAGGAAGCGAGAACTCGTTGCTGGAGAAGTCAGAATCCATTGCCTTGCTTCCGGTGACAGCGTTTACTACTGTCACGTGATATGAGGAATAAGGCTTTACATCATTTCCGTATACTGTGAAAGCTGCGTCACCGGTATATGATTCAGCGAATAAGCGCTGTGCTCCGGAACGGGGTATGCCTACTGCATCGAAAGCGTCGATAACAGTAACAAGCTGTGCCTCGGTGAGTATCAGATCGGAGCGAAGAAGAGTAAAGCTGTCGCTGCCGGCTTTGGTCATTTCAAGAGCAGTAAATATGATAGCATCTCTGAACTGCTCGTATGTTGCATTTTTAGGGATACCGGTCAGTGAATTGTAGTAAAGGTACGCAAGCTGCTCTGTTGTGAGAGGCTCGCCGCCATTTGCCATGAGATATGCTGAATGAGAAATGATAGTGCTGTCGTGACGTACATCAGAAAGCGAGCTGTATTTCTTGGTGTTTTTCAGGTCATCAATAGTAACAGCGTTTCCGGAGGCGGCAGGATCAGCAATATTCACGTCTCCGCATTCCCAGTCGCATGAATTGTTAAGAGCACCGTCGCAATAGTCCTCACAGAGCTCACCGAATACGTCCGCAAGACCTTCTGCGAGCTCAGTGCCGGAAATAATGTTTTCTGGCATAATTGCAAGGAAAAGCTCTCTGCCGAAATGGTCAACAGGTGTATCCTCGCTGCAATCCTCGAAAAGTGCAGTGGAAGCAATATCGGCAAAGCCGTCTCCGTCCTTGTCCTCATATCTGATAGTCACAGAGCTGTCGCCGACTTCATGACCGGCTGAGAAATACTGCTGGTGAATAGCAGCGTCCTCCATGGTTATATAGTAACCTTTAAGGCGTCTGTTGAACTTCGCGTCATAGAATTCTGCGGCATCAGTAATATTTTCAAGCACTGCCTTGGTAACCGCGTCATCCTTCTTTGCAGGAACTAAGCCCTCGTCGAAATCATCATAGATATAAAGTCCGAGATCCTTGCTGTAAGCATACTCAGTCTTGTCCTTTGAGCTCTTTGCAAATCCTCTGGTGGAAAAATCAGAGCGCTGGTTTGCTCCCTCATTGTTCTCGCCTATTATATCAGCTGTTGTGCCGTCAACAAAAAGATTGCAGAGAACTGTATCTGAGGCGGAATCTACCACACTGTACATATAAGCCACGCAAGGCTCTTCCTCCTCGACAAAGATAGCCTTGCCGCCGGAATTGATGCGGAAATCATCCTCGGAGATACCGTGATCGTGCTGCATATGATCAGATACTGCTTCCTTGCCCTCGCTGTCTGAGATGTAGTAATCAGGCTCAAAGTCCTCGGGGAAAGTATAATGGTTTCCTGTGACGGAAAGCAGATTACCGTCCTTATCGACCTTCAGCTTAAGATCATGACCAATAACATCCAAGTTATCGTGTACCTGTTTCAGTGTGTATACATCGTATAGTTCGTTCTCGGTAACTGAAGAGTATTTATATTCATCCTTAGGAATGTCAATGCCAAGCTGATTGTGGATAGACTCAAGTGCTCCGAATATATCAGACCTGCTGTTTATAACAATGTCGGATACACCGTTTGCACCTCCGACTTTATAGGAGATAGTGCCCTTAGCGTTTGCTGCAACGTTTTTAGCAGTCCTTGCAGCGGCTTCATCAACAAGCTTCTGTTGTTCGCTGGAAATAACCTCCGAAACAAGGACGTCTTTGGGCTTTTTACCGAAAATATTATATACGCAGAATGCATTGATGACAGCAGTTATGCCTATAACTGCGATCATCAGCCAAGTAAGAAGCCTCAATCCACCGCTTTTTGCATTACCGCCTGCGGCGGCGGTATGATTATTATTTTCCATTTCATCACCCTTTAGATAAAATAATAATAAAACGCAAGGCAGCCAGCCTTTGCGACTGAGCTGCCTTTAAATACGTAATATTCAGGCTATTCTGATTTGTTCTCTCAAATTATGCACCGAAGCCAGCAGGAGCTGAAGGCTTGGAGCTGTTAGAATCGCTTGCCTTTGTTGAAAGTGTGTAAGCAACAAATGCGAGAGCAGCAAATACGATGAACCAGAAGAATACACCAAATACAGGTCCACCTTTTACCTTTACAGAACCACCAAGTGAGCCTAAACCGCCCATGCTGTCCTTAGCCTTGCCCTTAACATAGAATGCATCGATAATAAGGAACAGGTTACCGATAGCAAGAAGTGCTGAAGAAGCAGCAGTGCAGAGAAGAGCCTTAGGAGTCTTGTTCTTGAAGATCATGTAGCCACAGCCAGCAACACCGCCGATTGCGCCGATAAGAACGAGAATCTCAACTACCTTAACAAACTTATGGAAGCCTTCGTCTAATGAAGCATCGTCAGATACATCTGAAAGGCTGTACTTTTCAGAGAAAGAAACGCCAAAAGCTGTTGCCTTGAGCTTAACCATCTTAAACTTGAAAAGACCGATCATACCGATAATGATAAGGATAACCATACCAAGAGCAATAACAGTCTTAGTTGTGATGTTTATTGCATTACCAGCGATATTGAGTGATGTGATAGGCTTATCCTCGATATTGTTAAGAGGAGCTGCCATTTTGTTAGCTGCTGCGCCGAAGCCATTCTGCTGGGGAGCAGCGGGCTGTGCCTGAGGTGCTGAAGCGCCTACCGGTGCACCACAGTTTGGACAATTATTTGAATTGTCCGGGATCTGATTTCCACAATTCTTGCAAAACATGATTTTTTCCTCACTTTTCTTTAAAAATTTATATATTCGGGCTGGCGCCCAGAATATCCTTGAAATTATTTAACTGCCAGGAATTATTTTCCGGCATTCTCAGTGCTCTTTGCCGCTGAGAAAGACATAGCTGCAACAACAATACACACTATCATCATGAACAGTGGGAAGAAGTTGAACTTCATTGCACCGTCATAGTGTTTCTTGCCGTTAAGCTGGAAACGAAGTATGAAGTTGAACAAGTAGCCAACTATCGGGAATATCGCAGCCGCTCCGGAAGCTCTCAGAGCAGTTGTGTGCTGCTTGCCGAGGGCAAGGAACAATGCCAGTGCCAGTATCAGGAACGATAAGATACCCACTATAAGGTCAATTACCATTACAGTTGCCATGAAGCCGTTGTGGAGATTATCAAAGAAATCTCCCATGCCGATCTTGAACATTCTCTTGTAGTAGCTGAAAAGAGGAAGTCCGACTTTATACTTGCCTGATTTCGCAGTTCCAATTGGAAATGCGTACATACCCATTATTGTAAAGAATGAGCATATTAAGGAGAAGAACGTCAGGAACGGTGACAGCCCGCCGCTTCTCGGAGCACATGCATTCATAGCTGCTGGTCTTCCGAAATTCTGGAACTGAGGAGCTCCGCCTCCAAATTTAGGCTGCGGATTAAATCCATTATTGGGCTGGGCAGGACTTCCGAACTGCTGAGGAGCTGCGTTCATAGGCGCACCGCACTGATTGCAGAATGCAACGCCATCGGCTACCTGATTACCACATTTATTACAGAACATCTTAACCCCTCCCCTCAGAATGCCTTCTTGGCAGAGCTGTTATTCACAGCATTTGCCAGACAAGTTGCAACATAAGCTGTAACAAGACAAAGAACTATCATAATGAAAGGTACTGAGCTGAACTTGTAGAATTTGCTGCTCTTGTCGTGGAAGTGCAGGAACAACAGGAAGTTGAACAGATAGCCCAGTATTAGCGGCAGCGCTGCAAATCCCGCAGCCTTTATGGCTGAGGCGGTATTTCCACCTAAAAGAGAGATAACAGCAAGGAGAAGGATAAGTCCTCCCAGTATTGCCACGGCTAGGTCAATATATGTAGTAGCTACAGTCCAGCCGTCATCAACTGTATCTGAAAAGTCATCAAATCCGGCTGCACGGAGCGTTGCAACGCTTGAACTCATTGTTACCGGAATAAGCAGAGTCTTTTTCTTTTTGCCGTCGTATATAGCAGATTTAGTATTGAAAGCTGTGAACTCGAAAAGAGCAATGATCAGGAACAGTGTAGTAAGTATCACGAACACTGCCGCAATAGTATGGCTCTTGTCAGACACTGCTTTCTGATATGGAGTTGCTATTCCTTGATTCTGTGGCTGCTGCCAGCCGAAATTCTGTTGAGGCTGTACCGGAGCTTGTTGAGACTGCACAAATTGATTCTGCAAAACTGGTGCCTGCTGGGGTTGTATCGGAGTCTGCTGAGGCTGTGCAAATTGATTGAACTGCATGGGATTCTGCTGCTGAACGGCTTCCTGCTGAGCAGCACCGCACTTATTGCAGAATTTTGTGCCGTCATTCAACTGAGCACCGCAATTTTTACAAAACATGATTATTACCTCCCCTTGCAGAGAAACTCATATGGAAATGCGTTTCCCTTATTTATTTTATCCGCTTTAACTTATACCCAGAATAGCTGAAAGCTTTCCGGAAATAAACTCTGCGGACTTTATCTGAGTAGCCTCAGACGGATGCCAGTCGCACCCGTACCCGTCGCTTTCTTTCTGAGAAGGACACAAAAAACTGAATATTTTATTGTCCCCTGTGGATGACTTATAATCAGATATTGCTTCTTTTATCAAAAGGTACTCTTTTGCACAGCCCATAATGCCCAGCGTACAAATTATATACGATGAAGGATTATGACTGCGGACTGTATACAGAAACTGAGTGTAGACTGGTACGAATTCGCGGCTCCGCACTGCAAAGTCTCTGTCTATGTATGAAGCGTCATTGGTGCCGAGGTTCAGCACAATGACATCATTGGGGTAAGCATTGAAATTCCACGGTATGGCATACTCTCCATATGAGCCGATATTCTCATAATACGGAGATATAAGCGATTCACCGGCTTTTTTCCCGTTTGAAGTGTAGCCGGAGATCAAACCGTGTCCGCTATAACAAACAGCACTATAATCTGCACCGAGTTTTTCAGCGACAAGATACGCATATGATCTCATGAAGTTTTCAGTAGTTGTCCTGAATTTTTCACGCTCAGAAGCGCCCTCTACGCCGTAGCCGCAAGTTATCGAATCACCAATAAATTCAATGCTGAGAGGCTTTCTCTGCAGCGGTCTTATAGGATCATCGACATCCGATTCAGCACGTATGCCGGAAATACCGACAGCGCCGTTAGCGGCTTCCGAAAGGTGGATGATCTTGATCTTAGCATCACGCATACAGTCGCCCTTGAAAAGCTGAACTGCACTTGGTCTGCTGCCGACTACATCGTCGCATACGATATTGCCGTCAACGATAAGTGCAAAACGTGCTCTCTGACTTCTTACCCTTTCGCACCGTTCATCTCCGAAGAGTATCACCTCCGCGGATCTGGCATTTATGCTGAACTCCACTGCCGAACCACTCTGTACGAGCCATGCAGTATCATTCTCGAAAAGGTATCTGCCGATATATTTCACGTTTTCCGCTGACGCTGTATAATTTTTTTTAGCAGCGCTCATATCATTGTTATTCCTCGTTGTCAAGGATTCATCACTGATGATTATACGGTCTGTAACATTGCCAGCTTCAATATAAAGTGGCCTGCTGACCATGTATTGCTTAAAAGTGCTCCTGATATGTATTTTAGGAGCAAAGTCATGCAGTAGCACAGAACATCACCGAAAAATTGCTGATTTCCGGATACTTCTGCCTTAAAAAACTAATTCTGCCACAATAACTCAATAGTATTATATAATATTTCTATCATTGTGTCAAGAGTTTGAACGCAAAAAAATATACTTTTTTCCAATTCGTTTTTAGCGAAATGATAATTTTTTGACAAAGAAATATCATACTATACGTAAAGAACGAGTGTGCACGTCATGCACACTCTTGATAAGCTATTTTATTGTATTGTCTATGTGTTCGCAGCATCTGACAAGCATATTCCATGTACCGCTGTCGACCGTCCCAGTTTGTGGGAGTCCGACTCTCTTCTGAAAAAGCTTAACGGCGTCAGATGTAGCAGAATTAAAGCTGCCGCATATATCCACACAAGGAGCATTTTCGTATTTTTCTCCGATGTCGTCCAGCATAGCCTGTATGATGTACACAAGCTGTCCCTTGTCACCGGAGCGTACCACATATCCCGGTGAAGGAAAAACCTTATATGCTATTGGTTCCGCATTAAGATAGCTCCTATATACTGCTACTATCTTATTCCACGTTGCGGGATCGGTATTGCCGGTCTCAGGCAGCCCGTATTCCCGCTGAAACGCCCTTACCGCAATTGCTGTTTCCTGATCATATATACCGTAAGGAAGAATCTGAGGTATTTTCTTATTATATAGCGATATTGCATAGAGATATCTCTGCAATTCCAGTATGTGCTGACGCCTCTGTGCATTAGTGTATGCCATATCTATCTCCTTTCACTGTGCTGTTATGGTATATCCCGGATTCTGATATGGACGCTTATCGAAACCGAATTTCAGATCAGAATATACTCCGGCTATCCTGTCCCACGTCACAGCTCCCACTATTCCTGTTGGGTTTATCCCAAACTGCTTCTGGAACTCAATCACAGACTGCCTCGTCAAAGGACCGAAATATCCTGTATTGTTCACAGCCGGGATATTTGAATACGTTTTATTGATAAGAGTAAGATATTCCTGTATTATCTTCACAGAATCGCTGGTATCCCCCTCTCTCAGTACAGTACCCGGATACAGGGCTACCGCAGTAAACTTCGGAGGTACTGATTCTACGATACCCTGATACGCTCTGTACAGGTCGTTGCGGGTAGCTCGGTCTACCTCTCCTGTCATTGGTAGCCCGAATACCCTCTGGAAGGATTTTACCGAACGCTCGGTCTGATCACCGAAATATCCTGTTATCTCCACAGGCTCCACAGCATCGTAATAAGCTCCTATAACAGCCAGATAATATTGGAGCATACTTACCTCAATACTCTGCATACCTATCTTCAGATCTTCTGTATATCTTTTATCAACTTCCTCATATCTCAGTCCCTCTGAATCAAGCTCAGCGATTCTCTTTACACTTGTATATATATATGTGATCCTGTACCATGTTGCTTCGTTTACTACTCCGGTCACCTCAAGACCGAATACCTCCTGAAACTTCCTAACAGCCTCCGCGGTGGCGTCGTCAAAGATTCCGTCTGCGGCAGGAATCTTCGGTATAGCCGGATAATTACCGGAAATTCTGTTGATGTATATCTGGAGCGAGCGTACATCGTTTCCGGCTGAGCCCAGCTTCAGCTCGATACCAGGATACGACGGCATAGCTGTACGAACAGGTGCGTTCTTCACAATTTCAATATCATCTCCATAGTAGTATTGAAGTATCTCATATGGCGTATAGCCGCGGTTGGCAAGGTCTACTGTTCCCCACTGGGATAATCCTGCACAGGTTGTTGTCGTACCGTTGCAGAAGGCTGTAAACAGAGGCTCTACTGTTCCCTGTCTCCTGACGTAACCATTGAAGAGCTCATCCACAAGATAACTGATGTTCTGGAAATATTCCCTGCCGTTTATGAATTTCTGATCATACTGAGTCGTGGCAGTTATATCAAAATCATATCCTCTAGCCCTGTACCACTCTGTATATATCCTGTTCAGAGCAAAAGACGTGATAGCGTATATATTAGCCCTGAGAGCACTCTCCGGCCACGTGGGAAATATTTCGCTTGATGCTACATTCTTGATATACGAGGCAAAATCCACTGTAACATTAGGTGCATTTGAATCAGGAGTTCCAAGGTGGACAGTTATAGTCTCAGGTATAAATGGCGTTCCACTTAGCATATATCAGCCTCCCTGAGTATTCGAGTCTGTCAGAAACGGCTCCTGATTGTAGTATGTCACTGTTTCGTCGGATGGCATCATAAGTGCAGGCACAGGTATCATGTTGAAATTCTGCACTGAGGTTATCCCTGAAAATACCGGAACATCAACGCTTCTCGCGTTGAAGAAGCCCTCAGCAGTTACAGAAACATCAAACAGGTTATAAGGTCTTGAGTCAGGCGAAGGAGACTGGGAAATCCCGAACGCCGGAACCGGTACTTCAAAAAGCGGAGCTGTGCCGTTCCTGTCAGTCATCCCAGAGGCAAGTATAATACGATTGCCGGCAACTATCGCCGTTACCAAAACCGTTGCGCCGGATACCGCGGCGGATTCATCTCCAGTCCTCACGTTAACGAGGATATACCCCTTGGAGCTCCCAAGGCTCTCTTCATTTATATACTCCGGCGGTCTTGTATCCTCCTGTTCCATGCTGCCGAGTTCGGAAAGATCCGGCTCGGGATAGCGCGTATTGTAGTTCTCCTTGCCTCTGTCACCTGTATCTGCTCCTTCATAGTGTGGAGAATAACTTGTATCATCAGGAGCGTCGCTGTCAACATTTTCTATCTCCTCCGGCTGCGTATCATAAGCCTCCCCAGGTGTTTCTTCATTTGCTTCCTCAAGCTGTACCGCTGTTAACGGCGGATCATTGTTTTCTTTACGCTTGCCGTACATCTTCATCATCTCTTTCTTATATCTTTCAAAATCATAATCGTTCATCCGCATCGCCTCCTTGTTCAATTCTATTCGTAACACCCTCAAAAAATAACTCTTCCGCACACTATTGACACATCAGGCAAAATAGTGTATAATCATATTTAATTTGTAATGAAAGAATGATCTTATATATGAAAAAAGCAGTTTCTATCCAGGACATTTCCTGCTTCGGCAAATGCTCCCTTACAGTTGCCCTTCCTATTATCTCAGTAATGGGCATCGAAACAGCTGTCATACCTACCGCTATATTGTCCACTCATACCGGAAGCGGTTTTTCAGGCTACACATTCCGCGATCTGACCAATGATATTCCCGATATATCCTCTCACTGGCAGTCTCTCGGTCTGTCTTTCGACGCCCTTTATTCCGGCTACCTTGGTTCAGTGGAACAGGTTCAGATAGTCTCAGATCTGTTCGATACCTTTTCTACAAAGGATAATTTTATCGTAGTGGATCCCGTGCTGGGAGACAATGGCAAACTGTATGCAGGCCTCACTATGAAGAACGTAACAGAAATGCGAAAGCTCTGCGGGAAAGCTGACTACATCATCCCAAACATGACTGAGGTATCTTTCCTGCTGAATATTCCCTATCCTGAAGTATGCAGCATGAGATCAGCAGAGGAAGCTCTGCGTAGACTCGCTGAACTTGGCTGCCGCATCCCCTTGATAACCGGCGTTCGCTTCAGTGATTCAGAACAGGGAGCTGCCGCCTACGATTCCGAAAAGGATGAGTTCTATTACTCATTTGAGACCAATATTGACCGCAATGTTCACGGCACAGGCGACATATTTGCAAGCGTTTTCACAGGTGCAGTCACTCTTGGCAAGCCTCTCCAGCGCTCTCTGGATATGGCTGTTAAATTCACTCACGACTGCATAGAAGCCACTCTTCCGGCGTTTGAGAAGACATGGTACGGCACCTGCTTTGAAAACTGCCTCGGCAAGCTAATTGGATATGTGCAGGAATAATATTACTTGTGACATATTACAAGTATATCCCATATAACACACTGATTTCAGACAATAAACATAAACTTGCAGCAATGTATTGACAAATCTGCCACTATGGTGTATTATATATAATGTATTAATTGAATATCAATGAAACAATGGCGTTTCGGTTGTACAAATCATTTTTTACAGTCGAAATGTCTATTTTTTTAAGGAGGATAATTCCCATGACAGAAATACCGGTCACAAAGAATGTCGCCGATTTCTTCGGATGCAATGTTTTCAGCGATAAGGTAATGCGCGAAAGACTGCCAAGAGACGTTTACAGAGCAGTCCGCAAGACAAAAAAGCTCGGCTGCCCTCTTGCTCCGGAGATCGCCGGAGCAGTAGCACACGCAATGAAGGAATGGGCTATCGAAAAAGGCGCCACACACTATACTCACTGGTTCCAGCCCATGACCGGAGTTACTGCCGAGAAGCACGACGCTTTCCTCAATCCCGCTGAAAGAGGAGGTATACTCCTGGAATTCTCCGGCAAGGAACTAGTAAAGGGCGAGGCTGATGCTTCTTCCTTCCCATCCGGCGGCCTTCGCTCAACATTTGAAGCAAGAGGCTATACTGCGTGGGATCCTACCTCAAACGCTTTCGTAAAGGACGGATCGCTCTACATCCCCACCGCTTTCACGTCCTACACCGGTGAAACTCTTGACAAGAAGACTCCTCTTCTCCGTTCTATGGAGGTCCTCAGTGATCAGGCTCTCAGAATACTCCGGCTTTTCGGAAATACCACTGCCACAAGAGTAGTTACAACTGTTGGTCCCGAGCAGGAATACTTTCTCGTGGACAAGAAATATTATGACGCACGCGAAGATCTCGTTATTACCGGACGTACTCTTTTCGGTGCCAAGCCTCCTAAGGGACAGGAACTTGAGGATCACTACTACGGAAATATCAAGCAGAGAGTTTCCGACTACATGAAGGATCTTGACGAGGAACTCTGGAAGCTGGGTATATACGCCAAGACCAAGCACAACGAAGTCGCTCCTGCTCAGCACGAGCTTGCTCCTGTGTTTACAAATACAAATATCGCTGCCGACCACAATCAGCTCACAATGGAGATAATGAAAAAGGTGGCGATCAAGCATGGTATGTACTGCCTTCTCCACGAGAAACCCTTCGCAGGTGTGAACGGCTCCGGCAAGCACAACAACTGGTCCATGTCCTCCAACGACGGTCAGAATCTTCTTGATCCCGGTGACTGCCCCCAGGACAATCTCCAGTTCCTTACCTTCCTCTGTGCAATAATCAAGGGTGTACACGAGTACGCTCCACTTCTCAGACTTTCTGCTGCTTCCGCTGGAAACGACCACAGACTTGGCGCTAATGAAGCTCCTCCTGCTATCGTTTCAATGTTCATAGGAACTGAGCTTCAGGGCGTTATTGACGCACTTGAGGTAGGTTCAAAGTACCGTTCTACCGACGATAAGACCTTCGAGATCGGCGTTGATGTGCTTCCGGATTTCCCGAAGGACACTACAGACCGCAACCGTACTTCTCCCTTTGCTTTCACCGGAAATAAGTTCGAATTCCGTATGCTCGGTTCTGCCGATTCTATCTCCTGCACAAATACCATCATCAATACTATCGTTGCAGAGGAGCTCTGCCAGATAGCTGATAAGCTCGAAGGCTCAACAGACTTTACAAACGACCTCAAAAAGCTTCTTGCTGATATTATCAAGGAGCACAAGTGCATTATCTACAACGGCAACGGCTATTCAGAGGAATGGCTCAATGAAGCTGTAAACGTAAGAAAGCTGCCGAATCTTGTCTCAACTCCCGATGCACTTCCCGAATACATTACCCCCAAGAGCGTTGCTCTCTTTGAAAAGTTCAAGGTATACACTGAAGCTGAGCTCAAGGCGCGTACTGAAGTTCTCCTTGAAAATTACAGCAAGGTGCTCAACATCGAGGCTCTTACAATGATAGAACTCGTTAAGAAGAACATTCTACCTGCCTGCCTCAAATTCACAAAGGATATCTGTGATACCGGTGCTGCTAAGCAGACAATGGGTATCACCCCCACTCTTGAAAAGGATCTCGCAGGAAAGCTCTCCAACCTCACTGAGGCTATATACAAGGAAACAGCCACTCTCGAGGAAAAGGTAATCGCCGCTCAGGATAAGGAAAATGGACTTCCCATGGCTCGCTTCTACCGTGACGAGGTATTTGCACAGATGCAGACTCTCCGCGCTATCGTAGACGAGACTGAGACAAATGTCAGTGAGGAAGCCTGGCCGCTTCCCTCCTATTCAAAGCTTTTATTCACCGTTTAAGTTCAAAAGCGCATTCCGGAAGTTTCCGGAATGCGCTTTTATTAGTAAAATCAGAAAGCTCCTCCATACGGTAATGGAGGAGCTTTGGTTTATTTGAGTACAGATTCCTGAAGTGTAAAGTGCTTTGGTACGCCATGTTCCATTATCAGGTCCAGTTCGCCCTGAATAAGCGGCAGGAAATACGATAACGCAGAATCGTTGATGTTATTGCCTGCCTTATTTATATATTCCTTAGGCAGGAACTTTTCCTTATTCGCAATAAGCTCTGCGTCTGCGGTTGTTATAACGGTCGTGTACGGCATATCGTACATTCTCTTAAATACCATTACCTTGCCAGTCTCGCCGCTGAGAGCACAGCGCACTCCGGCAGCTCCGATACTTTCAGATTCGGTAATATCCGTGCGGGAGCATATGTGAGACGAACATCTCTGCATAACATTAAGTTCTATAGAACGCACCTTGCAGCCAATCTCGGCTCTGACAAGTTCTTCAAGATATTTTCCTATACCGGAAAGATACTTGTGTCCGAAATTATCCACAACGCCGGACTGAACGCCCTCCGGAACCTCAATACCCTCAGAAACTGCCACTATTACAGCCTTATGCTTGGACATCTCATGGCGTACGTCTCTAAGAAAATCCTCGTCAGAAAATTTTGCCTCTGGGACATAAACAAGATGAGGAGCTGTCTCGCCAAGTTTGTGGAGCACAGCACTGGATGCAGTCAGCCAGCCGGCGTGACGTCCCATTATCTCAACTATTGTTACAGAAGGGATACTGTATACGGTACTGTCACGGGTTATCTCCCTCATTGTAACAGCTACATACTTTGCGGCAGAGCCAAAACCGGGAGTATGGTCAGTAACACAAAGGTCATTGTCAATGGTCTTCGGTATACCTATGACCTTTATATCAAGATCTATTGTAGCAAAATATTCAGAAAGCTTATTAACCGTATCCATTGAATCGTTTCCGCCGATATAGAAGAAAGCTCCCACATGACGCTGCTTCAGTGTCTTGACTATCTGCTTATAAACGGTATCGTCATCCTTCCAGTCCGGAAGCTTGTACCGGCATGAACCAAGCACTGTGGACGGAGTCTGCCGCAGGAGCTCCATATCATCGTTGGTGCGGATCATCGACTTCATATCAACAAGATGATTGTTGATGATTCCTTCGATGCCGTTTATCGAGCCAAAAATAGCGTCGATCGCCGTCTCCTTCAGCGCTTCTCTGAACACTCCTACAAGAGAAGCATTGATGGCACAGGTCGGTCCGCCCGACTGTGCTACTGCAATATTCATCATAATATTTTCCCTCTCAAAATCAATGTCACTTTTCAGCTGTTTCATTAACAGAATCAGCTGCCCAATAAATAGTATAAACCAATTACAGGATAAAGTCAAGAAAAAAATGACCGTGGAACAATTCTCCCACGGTCATTTAAGTTATGCAGCTAAAAATCGGCGCATAAGCACAAGATCAAATGCGTCCGCGGCACCATTGCCGTTTATATCAGCTTCAAGGTACTGTTCCTTAGTAAATTCGGCACTTCCAAGCAGATACTTTGTAAATAATACAAGGTCTGCTGCGCTGAATTCACCGTCTGAGTTAAGATCATATTTTTCGCCCTCGGCTTTTTTGCCGTATATCTCTATCTCCGCAATATTGCAGCAATAGGAATCGTCTTGATTATAGCCATTATCAGGCGTGCCCTCAGGCACTGCATAGCGGAGATACCTTGCAGTTACCGCTTTTTCAGTCTTGACATACTTCATGCCGTAATCTGGCTTTCCTGTGACAGTGTATATGTCCTCCCAGTTTTCGCCGTCCTCAGAAACCATGAAGATACCGTCGGTCATACGGTATTCGTAACCCTTTCGAGGACAGTAGCCGATCGCTTCTATGCTGTACATATCCCCAAGATCAGCCTGTACCCAGCCTTTACTGAGTCCGTCAAAGTATGTTGAAATATCTCCGTCAAAGACCTTATCACTGGCAGTATCAGCATTATCCTTCCATGAGGCAGTACCGGTTACTTTAACAGGCTTGATCTTTGTAAGACCTGCCTTTACGGAAGGCACGCCGTATATTTCGAGCTCTGCGATATTACAGCAGTAAACGCTGTCTTTGTTGTAATCGTTCTTTGGAGCTCCCTCCGGCACGGCATATCTTACATACCGGGCAGAATTTGTACCGCTGAAGCCAGTCACATAATGCATACCAAAGGAAGGTTTTCCGCTGACAGTATACGCTGTCGTCCAGTTTTCGCCGTCGTCGGAGAATTGTATCATACCGTCACCCATTCGGTATTCGTAGCCGCTTCTGGGACAATAACCGACAGCCGAAATATCATATACCTTACCAAGATCAGCCTGCACCCAGCCTCCGCCAAGACCGTCAAAATATGTGGAGGTCTTGCCGTCAAAAACATTTGCATAGCCAGTAGACTCTACATCGTTCCATGAAGAAGTACCGCTGAGCATATCCTTGGTTATCTCAATTTTGTTTTCAAGAGCAGCGCTGCCCTTTACGCCGTCAATTATAAATGTTGTTACAGAATTCGCAGGAAGTGATACTCGCAAAGAGGTGCCATTCAGGGCTGTATCTCCTACATCCTTCCAGCTCTCGCTGTTGCTGGTGCGGATCGTCTGAGCCTTTGTGCCAACTGCTGAGAACGAGGAAAGGTCATATGTGTAATCGCTGACTGAGCCGGAATCATTGACAACAGCTATAACAAGCTGACCGTTCTTCTGGTCAAATGCAGACAAAGTCTTGTTGTCAGCTTTGAGCATTGTCATTCCCGGACGGATATACCTTGAGAACTGTCCGAATGCGTAATACTTTTTAGTGAAGATTATCTTGTCGTTATCGTGGTCTGCCACAGCAAGTCCCCAGTAACCGCCGTTGACGTTGACCATGCCCTTGTCCTTGTTGCCGTTCATGCCGACTTGTGAGATATGGTTATCTATCGCCTGCCAGAGTATCCATGCCGAGCAGTTAAGATTGTTGCAGTCATATACCATTCTCTCTGCGAGCCACAGAGCAGCTCCCATTTCTCCGTTGTTGGTGCCGCGGACACTTCCACCGTCAACTTCACTCATCCAGAGATTCTTTCCGGAACTGAGTGCCAGCTCTTTAAGCTCAGAGCGCTTACTGCCGCCGTATGTATGTGTGTCTATACGTCCAACAGCATTTTTGGCATCCGACGAAAGAGCCTTGAAGGCATCGATCTGAGTGTCGATAGATGTCTCGTCGCTGGCACTGATTATAACATCATCCATACCTCTTGCCTTCATGGCTTTCTGGAGCTCAAGGATTATCTTGGACTCGGAACTGCCAATGTCAAAATGACAGCCCTCCTGCTTAGCACTTCCGGCTCCCCAGAAGTTAGTGTAAGGCTCGTTGGTAGGGGTTACGCTTTGTACATCAACTCCCCACTCTGTCTTATAGTGATAGCAGACCTCTGCAAGATATTCAGCAAAGGCTGTGAACTGGTCACTGCGGAGATTATCCTTTCCTGGATTATTTCCTCCTGAGCTGCATCCACTGTAAGTCATGTAGTAAGGAGGAGAATTCGAGAACATCTCCACTATCATATCGTCACCGGCAGCCTTGATACAGCGCTGGAGCACGTTTCTCTGATTCGCATCGGCAGTCCAGTCAAAGGTCGCCTTGCCATCTTTATAGACGGTGTAGCCGGGCATATTTGAATCTGTTCTTGTTATGTGGTGGTGAGTAGGATCGTCGCCACCGCCGATGTTGAATCTGGCTATATTCATTCTTAGTCCGTCATCGCCGAAAAATGCGTCCGCCGACTTCTGTGCAAGGCTGTCTGAATAGCCTACACGGTTTGCCCACCAGCATAGAGAAGTTCCCCAGCCCTCAAAAACGCCATCGTTTATCTCATATTTGTTGTCTGGCGAGATCTTCACTGTACTGGCAGCGTCAGCTGCTTCCCGTTCCTGCGGAGCATAGGCAGCAGCGCCGGTAATTGTCAGTCCTGCTGCAACAAGCGCAGCAGTAAATCTTCTGAATAGTTTCATAGTATCAACTCCCCTGAAATATTTCAATTCCTCAAAATCGGAATTATATCCTTAATTTACAATGACAGTTGCAGTTATGCTGCGGCAGGATAAATCGAGCTCCGCTTCACTGCTGAGATTAATGACGGGAGCACCATTCCCGTCAAAGATCACTCGCTTTATCCTTGTGTGGCGGCAGGGATCATAAAGCGGATCCTTGCTGTATGTACCGCAAGCCTGACTGTCGTGGGATGCCGGACGTGCGTGGAAAACGATAAGCAGATCACCATTTTCATCCTTAATAAAGCTGTTATGACCGGGACCTGTTGCGCCATTGAGGTCAGCGGTGGAAAACACCGGATGATCCAGCTTCTTCCAGCTTTTTACATCCATAAGGTCTGATGCCTTATCAGCCTCAAGGCGTCCAACGCAGTATTCAGAGCCTGTACCTGAGGCAGAAAAGAATACATGGACCTTGTTCTCTGTCATTAAGACAGCAGGTCCCTCGTTGACACGGTTATTGACCTTTTCCCAGTTGTATTCGGGCTTTGTCAGCAATATTGGCTTGGAGGTGAGCTTCCATGGCTCCGCAGGATCGACCTCAGCCATAAACAGTGAGGAATCACCTTTTATCTCTGCCCATATCACATATGACTTTCCATTGTTTTCAAAATATGTCATATCCAGCGAAAATCCTGCAAAGGATTCGCTGTCTCCGGCTGAAGCCTGCATCTGTCCGCACTCAGTCCATTTCCCAGTGTACGGATCACCGTCGCATTTCAGTACATAAGGACGTATTGCCCAGACATTATCGCTGGAACCGGCAGCAAAGAAGATGTACCAGCTGTCTCCGATATAATGCATCTCAGGAGCCCATATATGCTTGGACATTATACCGCTTTCATGAGCTTTCCATATAACTTTTTCCTCGGCTGAAGCAAGACCGGCAACAGTCTCGCTCCTTCTGAGGATTATCCTGTCATAGCCTTTGTTGACATTACCGTATGCGGGATACGAAGCTGTAAAATAATAGTACTTGCCACCGCTCGTTATGAAAGGATCAGCACGTTCCTCTATAAACGGCTCATAATAGTTATCAGTTACAGACCGCAGCTTGCCAGATACCTTATATGTACCTGACTTTGAAGTATCAATCCCAGCAATATCCGACTGGCTCCACTCCACGCTAATATCGGCAGAACCACCGCCGCTGTATTCCGCCTTTACAGTCTGAGGCATTACGACCTCAGCGTTCCGCACAGAATAGACCTTCACAGGCTTGGTACCAGTATTTATAGGTGTAAGTCCCTGTGAGGGAAAAGCACTCAGCAAAGCATCGTACTGGTCGGCATTTATGGGTATGACATAGCCGTGGCGCGGTGTGAAATCGAAGCTGTAATCAGTCCGCGGAACAGTATTGAAATTCTCAAGATCATTGGTCTCCTGCATTACATAATAGCCGTTGCCGTATGCATCAGACATCAGCAGCCATTTATCTGAATCCAAAAGCTTATATATGTTCGGACCTTCAACGCCTATATCGCCCTCGGAGATCTTCTTTATCTCCTTATACGGACCGTTTGCGTGCTCAGCTATTCCAAGCTTGATACCCTTTGTAGTCTCGTCCTTATAGTACATATAATACTTACCGTTATGGAAGATAATATCAGAATCGATAGCATCATGGCCGTCGGAAGGAGCAAAAAGCAGAGCAGGCTCAGTGGCAAGCTTTTTAAGGTCTTTGCTGTATGTATAATACATTATAGTGCGGTCATCACGTCCGGGAACTCTCGCGGCAAAATAGATCATATACGCTTCTTTTTCGGGATCATATATAGCCTGAGGTGCCCAAGCACGATCAGCCCCCATCATCAGAGGATATTTGTCCGCTATCTCTATCAGCGACTCATCGAACCAGTGAACAAGGTCTGTGGAGGAAGCACTGATAATGTGGCGGTTGCTGTTCCAGCCAAGGGATGACTTCATGTCAGTAGCAAGAAGATGATACATTCCGTCCTCACCCTTGAATATATAGGGATCGCGAAGACATTCCGTTCCGACACCTGATTTCCAGACTGCCTTACCACCGTTAAGCGCCTTGAAATGATAGCCGTCGAGGCTTACAGCATATGAGAGTCTCTCCTGATCCGGAGCATTTCCAAGGAAGTAAGCGAATAAATATGCCTTGTCCGGCTTCTCATAAGGCACTGAAACTTCCGGCTCTATTTCATCATCTTTGCCAAGGAGGAAGCCTGTGAGCATATTATTGTCGGCACTGTCGGCGTAACCGCTGCCGTTCATATCAGCTATCGCTGAGGCAGTTTCGTCAAAGCCGTAAGCTAAGCCTCTCTGCATAAACACACGGTCAAACGCGTCCACTCTGCCGTCAAAGTTTAGATCACCGCGAATGAAATTATACTCATTATCAGTAGGACGGATATAGAACTTCTGACCTTCTCCGCCCCAATAATCCCACTGGTCGATATTTGCATCATTGTCATAGCTTATATCGTATACGTCAAGTGCAGCATTTCCGGAGCATTCACCTGTAATGTAGTATGCATCATCAGTTCTGTGGAGTATGAAATGCTGTGAAGGCAGGTCTTTATACTCAGAAAGAGATATATTATTTCCGTCGGTTGAATCACCGTTATCTACCGTCATTGCAAGAGAATTGTCAGCTCCGGAAAGAAATGCACATTTTCCATCGCCGGCACTGATGATTCGCCACGTCTGGGAAGCATCGTTCTTTTTCTCAAATTGGCGAACATCGTTTCCGTAAACGGCTGTAACAAATTTTCCGCTGAGTCTGACCATGAGGGAATAATCATTTCCACAGATGATCTCACCGCGTTCATCAGCATAAACAGCGGAAACAGCATTTCCGTTGCTGCTCTCAGCGACAGATGAAAAAGTATTATTGATCGGGAACTGCAACAAAGTTGTACACACAATCGCTGATAAAATATGCTTGGATATGTTCATTGCAATTACCTCTTTTCAGTAAAGTATGAAAATGTTGTATATACATTTATATGATAACACATCAACACGTCATTTGTCAATAGTTCAGAAAAATCCTGTATATTGTTATGAATTAATATGTATTTTCTCCACCATATATTTGCAATGTGGGTTGTATAATTTGATAGATAGTGTATAATATTTACATTAAATTGTTCACATTTTATTAATGTTGTGAATACAAATATAGAAAGAAGGTAACCAGAATGAAACGACATATTTTCAAACGCTCCTGCGCTGCGTTCATTGCCTTTTCTACTGTCGCTGCATTCAGCCTTAACGGCGTTCCAGCTCCGGAACATACCGTTGTTGCTGCCGGCATTAATGGCACTGTCGTTGAAAGCAAGGGCTCAGTTTCATCGCCGGCTTACATCAGGGGAAATTCAGCAGACATAATCCACGACAGTACACTGGATTCGGATGTGCTTTCACTGAGCGGAGACTCTTTTGGCTCCGGCTGGCTCCAGCTTCCAAAGCTTTTTGAAAATGGCTGCAAAGAGGGATTTACTATCACAATGAAGTACAACCTCAGCAAGAACACAAGCACTTATTCCCGCCTGTTCCAGCTTTCGCCGATTTCATTCGGCGGTGGAAACGCTCCAAGCTACTCATCACCGGATATTTCACTGGACGTCGCTGATAAGTCCGCTTTCCGCACAAGCCTATTTGTAGGCTCAGGAAAGAATACTGATGATGACAAAAAGCACAGAGCTATTTTCAGCCTCGATGCTGAACCGGATTCAGGCAAATGGCACGATCTTGCTGTTGTATATTCTCCCTCCGGCGCTGATTTCTACATTGACGGCAAGCAGATCTCATATGAATCAGATACTGTTGAAGCAGCTGCCGCGAGCCTGTTTTCAGAGAATGTACTCAAATCCTACACGTTCAATTCTATCGGACATTCACTCTACTCCGATGACGATATAGGAGCTATGGTGGATAATGTTGCATTCTACGATTACCCCCTCTCCAAAGCTCAAGCAGCCTCACTGCCGGATGATCCCGCATATCTTTATACTTTTGAAGCCGACACCCTCACAGCAGGTACCACCTCCCCGTCTGATCCCGAGGAATCTACCGCCCGTGACGGCAAGGGCGTCACAAGCATACCGTCCCTCCAGACCGATTCTCCCAGCGGCTCGCTTCAGGTAAAATTCTGGCGCGACGGTGCAGGCGGTTACTACTATTCAGCCGAAAAGAACGGATTTATGGTAGTAAATCCTTCAAAGCTGGGTATTGTCACCGATAAAGAGGACCTCTCCACAGGCTTCTCGGCTGATCCGGAGGGAGTTATAACTCCTCACGATGAGACCTACACTATGCCCTACGGCAAGCACACAACTATCCGTGACAACTACAATGAAATATCTATCCCCCTTAAAAAGGGCGACAGCATACTCACTGTGACCTTACGCGCATACGATGACGGTCTCGGACTACGTTACAGTCTCAACCACGGTGCTAATATCAAATCTGAGACTACTCAGGTGATATTCCCCGGCAATTCCACTTTCTGGGGCAACTGGCCGAACAATACCTATGAGTGGGACTACGTCGAGATACCCAAGGACAGAAAGAACGAGACCAACGCCACATATTCCTGCCCTTATACCGGCTGTATCAACGATAAATACTGGGTAACTGTCACAGAGGCAGGCGTTTTCAATGAGGAGACTCCCTACTGTGCAGGAGCTCTCCAGTTTATTGGCGATTACCACAGCCTGCACTTCAAGGGCGGTCAGAAGGTAAAGAGCATTTCCTTCAACAAGGCATTCCAGACACCGTGGCGTTCAGTAGTTATCGGTGCTTCCCTTGACGAGATGTCTTCCAGCGAGCTGGTGCTCAACCTGAATCCGCCATCAGTAATAGAAGACACAAGCTGGATAAAGCCCGGCAAAATGACATGGTCATGGTGGAGCAGCGGCGGCGATTCGCCTGTTGAATACCATACTCAGAAAGACTACATAGACTTTGCCGCAGAAAACGGCTGGCAGTATGTAACCGTTGACTTCGGCTGGGCAATGTGGGACGACAGCGAAAAGAAGATAAAGGAGCTGTGCGATTACGGCGCTAAGAAGGGCGTCGGCGTATGGCTGTGGTACGGCGTTAACAACACCGGTCACAGCGGCTATAAGGACAGTAAAGGAAATCCGGCATATCCGTATTACTCGCTGCTGGACGAAGCTACGATAGTTCGTGAATTTAAGCGTATAAGCGGTCTTGGCGTCAAGGGCGTCAAGGTTGATTACTACGAGAGCGACACTCAGGATACAATGAAGCAGATGTATCTCTGCGCCAAGATTGCAGCCGACAACAAGCTTATGGTACTTTTCCACGGCTGCACTCTTCCTCGCGGCGAGAGCAGGACATTCCCCAATGTTGTATCCTTCGAGGCGATAAACGGCGCCGAGTATTACAAGTGGTTCACGAGCCCGTCACTTGAGAACCGTGTCTCCTACACATTCACAAGAAATGTAGCCGGTTCCGCAGACTTCACTCCCCCTTGTATCCCCGTTCTGAACAGCAAAGCAACAGCAGGCTTTGCTCTGGCGGATGTGGTAACTATCGAATCCGGATGTCAGCACTTTGCACATTCTGTTTATACCTATGAAGGCTCCTCAGCTCTGCCTTTCCTGAATGATGTTCCGGTAGTCTGGGATGACATGAAGGTACTCGACGGCAGACCTATGCAGTTCAACGTTACTGCCAGAAGAAGCGGCGGCGACTGGTATATCGGTGCTTCAACGATCTCCGCACGCAAGATCAGTATTGATCTCTCAGAGCTTATCGATGACGACGCCACTTATAATGCCTATATCTTCCACGATAATGCAAACGGCAGCGACCTGGAAGTTACCGTAAAGAACGGTCTTACAAAGAAGGATGTCATCGAACAGAGCCTCCTTGCAAATGGCGGCTGCGTCATGAAAATTACTAAGGGCGTTATGAAGCTCACGACTCCCTATTCAAACTATCTCAGCTACGAGGCTGAAAACGCCAAGCTGGGCGGCGGAGCAAAAGTCACAAGCGGCAAGGACGGCAGATACAGTTCCAACGGAGCATATGTCGGCTATGTTGGCGGAAATTCCATGGGTGAGGTGACCTTTGACAGCGTTACTGCTCCTGCTGACGGCGAATACACCCTCAGAATCTACTACGTATCAGGTACCCCCCGCAGCCTCAAGGTGGATGTTAACGGTTCCTTTGCGCAGAAGGTCGATAACTGCTATGCAAACAAAAACGACTGGACTGGCATTAGAGCTACAAATATTCAGGTTAATCTGAAAGCCGGAAAGAATACGGTAAGACTGTACAACGATCAGGGAGACGGTCCTTCTATCGACAGAATCGCTCTTGCGATTCCCGAGGATAAGGTCAAGGGCGACGTAAACTTCGACGGTGAGTTCAGTGTAGCCGACCTTGTTCTTACAAGCAAGTATATCCTTAACGACACAAGCTTCACAAAGCTTCAGTATGAGATAGCTGACCTTTCCGAAAACGGCCATGCAGACGCTTTTGATCTTGTACTATTCAGAAGAATGCTTTTCAACAAATAATTATTTGTACATATAAAAAGACGTCCGGAAATATTTCCGGACGTCTTTTTTCGTATAGCTCACAGCTCTGAAAGCCTTTCAAATTTATCCCGGAGTGCAGGATAGATTTCGCGGTAAAGCTGATAGTAGCTATCATACAGCTGTATCCTTTGTAAATCCGGTGAGCATATATTGTCTGTTCTGACAATAGCTCCGCACGCCTCCTCGACGCTGCTGTATAGTCCACATCCAACGCTTGCAAGTATGGCAGCACCCAAGGCAGGTCCCTCCTTGGAGGCAGAAGTTTTCACATCGCATTTATACAGATCGGCAAGCATACTCCTCCACAACGGAGATGAGCCTCCGCCTCCGCAAGCCATCATATCTGTTATTGCTATGTTCATGTCCCTGAATACTTCAATGCAGTCCCTGAGAGAATAAGCTACTCCCTCCATTACTGCGTGGAGCATATCTCTGCGAGTGTGTATGCCTGACAAGCCGAAGAACACTCCCCTTGCAGCCGCGTCAAGATGAGGCGTCCTTTCTCCCATAAGATATGGCAGATACAGAAGTCTGTTCGAGCCCGGAGGAACTTGTTCCACCTCCTTGTCCATCAGGTAATATTCATCAACGCCCATAAGCTTCGCGGTATCTTTTTCTGCCATGCAGAAATTATCCCGGAACCATTTCAACGAGAGTCCAGCAGCCTGCGTTACTCCCATTACGTGCCATGCTCCCGGCACAGCCGCGCAGCAGGTATGGATTCTCCCCCTTTTGTCCACAGCTATCTCCGATGTGTGAGCAAATACTACTCCGGAAGTGCCGATAGTAGTGAACGCCTTTCCGTCGCTGACAACTCCTGTGCCCACAGCCGCTGCTGCGTTGTCACCTGCACCGCCAACGACTGATGTACCGGCACATAGTCCAAGCTCGTCAGCCATTGACTTTGTGAGAGTGCCCGTCACCTCGCAGGATTCATATACTCTGCCTAGCCAGCTTCTGTCTATCTCAAACGCTGAAAGCAGCTCACTCGACCAGCATCTGTTGGGAACATCAAGCAGCTGCATACCGGAAGCGTCACTGACATCGGTGGCATATTCCCCTGTAAGAATAAACCTAAGGTAGTCCTTGGGCAGGAGAATATGTGCTGTCCTTGAATATATCTCCGGTTCGTTGTTCTTTACCCAGAGCAGCTTAGCAGCAGTCCAACCGGTGAGCGCAGGATTTGCAGTTATCTCCACAAGCTTTTCACATCCCACGAGCGAATTCATCTGTTCGACCTCGGCAGAAGTGCGCTGGTCGCACCAGATAATTGAATCTCTCAGGACATTATTGTTCTTGTCAAGCAGGACAAGACCGTGCATCTGTCCGGATATGCCTATTCCCTTGACGTCTTCCTTATTCACGCCGCTCTTAGCCATAACCGACTTAATTGTGTTTATCATCGCGCCTGCCCAGTCCGAGGGCTTCTGTTCGGCATATCCGTTCTTCGGCTGATACATGGGATATTCTACTGTGGCAGAAGCAATAACTGCTCCCGTCTCGTCAAAGAGGACAGTCTTTGTACCGCTGGTGCCGCAATCCACGCCAATAACGTATGACATAGCAAAACTCCTTTCATTGATAAATAGATCACATTATTATTTCCGAACGAAAATACTGTTCCTGAAATTTTATCTGCTCCATTATTTCTTCTTTGTTTAACGAAGTATGCGTTGGACAAACTACCCACTTTTCTTCAACATCATCATGTCGGTGAACAATCGCAATAATTTTACCTGTAAATCGTTCGACCGGCTTATCAACGCCTAAAATGTATGCATCCTGCTCTTCACCATCAGGAGCGATAACGCCTTCAATATATCCGTAATTGACTGGATAATACATATCTTTATGTTCAGGGTGAAAGCTTCCGAGCGGTCTGTCAACAGTAACTGTTACAATATCACCGATCATTTTAACCTCCAATATTGCCAATATGTCTTATGTAAAAGGGCGGCGTAGCGCCGCCCCTTCAACTGAGCTGTTTTTATAAACTGAACATAATATTATTTATAATGGATTCGAGCATTTCCTGACGTCCACTTCCGAGGGTGTCAGTAACCTCGCCCTTTTCAAGAGCATACTTTTCAAGCTCAGCAAATCCAGCCTTGCCATCGATTATATTCTTGCCGATACCAGTATTCCACGAAGAGTATCTATCCTCAACAAATCTGTCGATACGGCCGTCCTCTATTATTTTCAGAGCAACTCTCAGACCAAGGGCAAAAGTATCCATACCGGCAATATAGCTGAGGAAAATATCCTCCGGTGTAAACGAGCCGCGGCGAGCCTTGGAGTCAAAATTCAGTCCGCCATTGGTGAAGCCGCCTGCCTTCAGGACCTCATACATACAGAGAGCCGCATCGTAGATATTTGTCGGGAACTGATCTGTGTCCCAGCCAAGGAGCGGATCCCCCTGATTTGCGTCGATAGAGCCGAATACGCCGTTGTCACGCGCCATTCTCAGCTCATGCTGGAAGGTATGCTGTGCAAGGGTAGCGTGATTTGCCTCGATATTCATCCTGAAATCCTTTTCAAGTCCGTATTTGCGAAGGAAGCCGAGCACGGTCGCTGTGTCAAAATCATACTGATGCTTTGTAGGCTCCTTGGGCTTTGGCTCAATGTAGAAATCCCCAGTAAAACCTATGGAGTGACCGTATTTCACAGCCATCTTCATCAGGCGAGCCATATTGTCAAGCTCAAGGGAAGAATTCGTGTTCAGCAAAGTCTCATATCCCTCTCTGCCGCCCCAGAAAACATATCCGTTACCACCGAGCTTTACAGTCGCCTCGATAGCTTTCTTTACCTGTGCCGCAGTGAATGCAAAAACATCGGCGGAGGGAGAGGTAGCAGCTCCGTGCATATATCGGGGATGATCGAAACATTTGGCTGTGCCCCAAAGGCACTTTATGCCGGTCTCAGCCTGCTTGTCTCTCACGTAGTCAGTTACGGCATCAAGCTTCGAATTGGTCTCCCTTAGACTGCCGTATTCAGGCGAAAGATCGCGGTCGTGGAAGCAGAAATAGTCTATGGAGAGCTTTTCCATTATTTCAAAAGCCGCGTCCACCTTAGCTATGGAACGAGCCTCGCTTTCGGCACACCCCCACGTTTTGTCTGCTGTACCAACGCCGAACATATCAGTGCCGTCACCGCCCATAGTGTGCCACCATGAAAGAGCAAATTTTAGGTGCTCGCGCATTTTCTTGCCAGCTAACACTTCATCCGGATCATAATACTTGAATGCAAGCGGATTCGAAGATGTTTTGCCTTCATATTTAATTTTGCCTATTTCCTTGAAAAATTCACTCATAATAGCCTCCTGATATCATTATTTACGCACGAGCGCGATGTAAATAGTCTTGCCGCTGGGGATTATCATTGATCCAAGAGCATATTCCTTACCGTCTGCTCTCCAGAACCTGTCAAAAACGACATACGAATTATTGAGCTCAGCTCCGCCGTATGCCTCTATTACGCCTCCGGTCACATTTCCGCTGAAATGGCTTGTCTCATTGACCTCGTGGTAGAAGGGCTCGGAATAAGGCACCTCTCCGTAGTACCAGCTTACGGTAACATCGGCTTTGTCGCCGTTTATGAGAATATTCACATTATTTATCTCGCGCACATTTGAGCCCTCAACTCCGTCCAGCTCGTATACCATGAAGGATTTCCAGCCTCCTGAGAAGCCATAGGGATTTGTTATCAAGCTTGCGCCTTCAGGAGGAGTGCTGACAAGTCCGTTCTGACCATAGCACCAATCAAAATCATTGAACGTCGGTCTTTCATCGGTGGAATAATGCATAGCCTCGCTGGAAGCAGCTGTATCGTCAGATATATCCGATCCTGTAACAACAGCAGTAGTCGTCGCAGTTGTCGTGGTGGAAGTTTCAGTTGTTGTCAGGGTAGTAGTTGTAGTGACAGTTGTTACAGTCGTTGCAGTAGTTCTTGATGTACGGGCAGTAGTCGTTTTTGTCTTTGCTGTCGTTTCAACAGCTTCACTTACAATAGCATTATCTGCACCAGAACCGCTGCCCGAGCTGCTATCCTTGCCGCCATTCTTAACGAGAAGCAATATGACCACTCCCACCGCAGCTAAAAGAAGAACAGACAGTGCAATAACGGCTGCCATGAGTCCCTTGTTCTTTCCGACGGACTGCCCCTGAAAGCCACCCTGCTGAGGATTCATTGCCGGTACTTCCTGATAAGGCATACCCTGTTGAGGAAAAACTGCAGGCGGCGGAACATTAATACCGCCATTCTGCTGCACATTCTGAGGAGGCGCTCCATTAGAACCGCCTGACTGATCTGCGCCTGTCACAGCGCCGCAGTAGGCACAGAAGGTATCACCGTCCTTTATCTGTTTTCCGCAATTATTGCAGAACATACGATCACCCCTTATCAATTGTTAACAATAGTTAGTGGAACTTGTTCACTATATGAAATGATTATATCATAATTTTCACAAATAATCAACAAATAATTGCAAATTTGTCAAAGAATTTTCTGTTCTGTCCCGACCGCTGTATGTCAGATTGACACATGACGGATTCTATTGTATAATATATTTATTACAGCGGCAAAACGATATAAACTCCTATGCCGCAATATACCGAAAGGAGCGTTTCCATGAGCCGGATACTCATAATCGAAGATGACATACCTATCAGAGATGAACTGGCACAGCTGCTCCAAAACGCGGGCTACGAGACTGTTATAATAAGCGACTTTTTCGATCCGGTGCCTGATGTGCTCTCTGCCGGTGCCGACCTCATACTTCTTGACATTAATCTCCCCTGCATCAACGGCGAGCTCCTGCTCCGAGAGATACGCAAAAATACAGATATTCCTGTGATTATGGTGACGAGCCGCACAAATGAGCTGGATGAAGTCCTCTCCATGAGCTACGGCGCAGATGACTACATTACAAAACCATATAATCCGACTATCCTGCTCCTGAGAATATCCGCCGTGCTGAAACGAAGCTCCGGGACTCAGCACAGCCTCTCCTACCACGGACTCAGCGTTGATACCGCTAAGGGCTGTATCTCCGGGAACGGAAAAGAGATACTCCTCACCAAGAACGAAATGATTATCTTCCGAACCCTCCTTGACAGTCAGGGAAAGATCGTTTCCCGCGAGCAGCTCATGACTGCTCTCTGGGACAACGACGAATACATAAACGATAACGCTCTCACAGTAAATATCAGCCGCCTGCGTTCAAAGCTCTTCGAAATCGGCTGCACAGACGCTATCGAAACAAGAAAGAAACAGGGGTATGTACTTTTATGAGCTTCTGGCGTTTTTTCCGCGACAGGCTTTTCGCTGTCTGCGTGTTCATTATAACGTGGGCAATGCTGATGATATTTCTTCTTGCTTTATCCTGCGGCATATCTGCACTTATCGCCACAAGTTCTCTCCTACTTATCGGCGGTACTATTACACTTCTCTGGGATTTCCTTCGCAGACGTGATTTTTACAACAGAATCAACACTTCACTTGAAAGCCTTGATAATAAATATCTTATTTCAGAAATGATACCTGATCCTGATTTTGCCGATGGCGAAATACTAAGGGATATTATCTCAGAGGCATGCCGCTCAATGTACGAGAGCGTTGCTGAACAAAAGCGAAATACCGTTGAATTCAGGGAGTTTATCGAGCTATGGGTACACGAGATAAAACTCCCGGTGGCTGGACTTCTCCTGATGTGCCATAACGGCGGAGAAAAAGCTGCCGAATATGTGCCTCAGCTGATGAGAATCGACGATCATATTGAAAATGTACTTTTCTATGCGCGAAGTGAAAACGCCGAAAAGGACTACATAATAAAGGAAGTCTCGCTGAAAAAAGCTTTCAGCGCCGCTGCTATGAAAAATATAAATGCCCTCCAGAAACGAGGCGTATCTATTCAGGCAAAAGGTCTGGACGTTAAGGTCCTCACAGACGGAAAATGGCTGGAATATATTCTCGGACAATTTATAAGCAACAGCATTAAATACTTCACCAATGAACGCGAGCCCGAGATAAATGTCAGAGCATCCGTTACTAGCAACAGGACAGAACTCCGCTTCCGTGACAACGGCTGTGGTATCCCCGCCTCGGATCTGCCTTATATTTTTGAAAAGACCTTCACTGGCGAAAACGGCAGAAGGGGTTCCCGTTCCACAGGCATGGGACTTTATATAGTCCGCAGCCTTTGCAACAGACTCGGGCACGGTATAAGCGCAGAATCTGTTCCCGGCGAATACACTGAGATGATTCTTTCCTTCGGCAGCAATGATCACCTGAAAATGGAGTGACCTTACAAAATTGTAAGGTTGTGTAATAATAAAATATCGACAAAGCCTCCCTTTAGGTGTATAATTATTTTATAAACAGATCAAGGAGGCTTTTTATGGAATTGCTAACAATAAAAAATATTGAAAAATTCTACGGCAGCAAATCTAATCTGACCAAGGCTATCGACGATATTTCTTTTTCAGTCAATAAAGGAGAATTCATCTCAATAATGGGTGCTTCCGGCAGTGGAAAAACTACTCTCCTTAACTGCATCTCCACAATAGACAAAGTAACTGCCGGCAATATTTTCCTTGAGGACACGGATATAACTCATCTGAAACGCAAGGAGCTCAACAAATTCCGCCGCGACAAGCTTGGCTTTATCTTTCAGGACTTCAATCTGCTGGATACACTTACCGCTTATGAAAACATTGCCCTTGCGCTCACTATCAAGAAAACCGAACCTAAACAGATTGACGAGGCTATAAAAAGAGTAGCAGAACAGCTTGGTATCACCGAGGTGCTGAACAAATATCCCTACCAGATGTCAGGCGGTCAGAAGCAGAGAGTCGCTTCCGCACGAGCTATCGTGACCGAGCCTAAGCTGATACTCGCAGACGAGCCTACCGGTAATCTTGATTCCAAATCAGCAAAAATGCTCCTCGAACGGTTCAGCTATCTGAACAAGGAACAGGGCGCAACTATCATGATGGTAACTCACGACTCCTTTACCGCAAGCTATACCTCAAGAGTTCTATTCATAAAAGACGGAAAGATATTCAGCGAGCTCAGCCGCGGCGACGATACCCGCAAGCAGTTCTTCGACAGGATAATCGACGTCGTAACTCTTCTGGGAGGTGACGTCAGCGATGCTCTTTAAGCTTTCATTCAGCAATATCCGCAAAAGTCTAAAGGATTATGCCGTTTACTTCTTCACACTTATAATCAGCGTTGCTATATTCTATCTGTTCAGCTCAGTGGAGGATCAGGAAGCTTTCAGAAAGTACATTTCCACAGATCCTCTGTCTGGTAACGCTATCAGGGCTTTCCTCAAAGGTCTGAGCATATTTGTTGCCGCACTTCTCGGTCTGCTGATAGTTTACGCGAACCGCTTTCTCATGAAGCGCCGACATAAGGAATTTATGATATATCTTATGCTGGGTATGAGCAAACGCCGTGTTTCCTTCATACTTTTCCTTGAAACTCTTATCATTGGTATCGGCTCGCTGTTTGCAGGTCTTGTAATCGGAATAGGTCTCTCACAGTTCATGAGCGCTCTGGTGGCAAACCTCTTTGAAGCTGACCTCAACGCATTCAAGTTCGTTATCTCATTCAGCATTATCAGCAGAACCATCCTCTATTTCAGCATCTCCTATATTGTTGTGATGCTACTGAACAGTATCATTATAAGCCGATGCAAGCTCATCGACCTTATACAGTACGGTAAAAAATCCGAAATGATAAAACAGAAAAATCCCTGGCTCTGTGTTGGTATATTTGCTGTCGCTGTCTGTGGCCTTGCTTATGCCTACACCCACGCCGTTGACGAGGCACTGACTATCACCCGTGACAGGCTCCTCTCATATTGCGCTATCGGATCCATATGCACTCTACTTATTTTCTGGTCTGTATCGGGACTCCTTCTTCGTGCTGTGATGTCCATGAAAAAACTTTATTACAAGGGACTCAACTGCTTCACTTTTCGTCAGATAAGCAGCAAGGTCAACACCACAGTGATCTCTATGACGATAATATGTCTTATCCTGTTTGCAACTATCTGCACGCTTTCAACTTCATTCTCATACCGCGATGCGCTCAACAAAAACTTAAAGGAGTGCTGCCCAGCTGACATTGAGATAACGCTTTTAAATTCTAAAAATGTATCTGCAGAGAAGCTGAAAGACAAGGTCTTAATAAAGGAAACTCCCGAGGAAGCTCTGCAACTTTCCGGTGCAGATAAGCTCTTTAGCGAAATACAGAGCATAAACATATATATTGACAAAAAAACCGAAACGAGCCTTACCATAGGCGATCTGCTTGGAAAATATAGTTCAGGTTATAAGAAGCAGCTCGAAAGCGACAACGGCTTCATCGTTACACAAGATAGTCCTCAGATCATAAGTCTCAGTGATTACAACAACCTTATGAAGCTCTTCGGCAGAGAAAACGATACCGTTTCTATGAGCAATGATGAGTATTTCGTTCTTGCTAACGACAGAATTATTTGTAGCTATCTGGACGATGCTGCCGCTGACGGAACTGTCATCACCTACAAAGGAAACACACTAAAGCCTGCTCTGGAGAGACATATCCAGGGTACTGTGGATATGTTTGCTAATACTGTAAACGCCGGTGTTCTTGTAGTTCACGACAGCCTTCTCTCGGACCTGAAGCCTAGGATGTTCAGTCTCATCGCTAATTACAGCACCTCAGACAAAGACAAAAAGCGTGCCAACGACAAGGAACTTAAGCATATGCTTAATGAATGGGTAAATAACAATTACACCGACCCCTATATAACCTATAACATCAACAGCAAGGTCGAAATTTCAGATGACATGATCGGTGAAAGTGCTATCGTTACTTTTATCGGCTTGTACCTTGGTCTTGTTTTCCTGATAGTCTGTGCCGCAGTTATAGCTCTTAAACAGCTTTCAGACTGCACTGACAGTCACGACAGATATGAAGTCCTTAGAAATATCGGTGCAGAGGAGAAAAACATCAGCCGCTCGCTGTTCGCTCAGACTGGCGTATTCTTCATGCTGCCCCTGTGCGTAGCAGTCATCCACTCCGTCTTCGGTCTGAAATTCTGCAAGGTATACATCGACACCTTCAGTAAATTCAATATCTTCCATTCTATCTGCATAACTGCCGCCATAATCGTACTCATATACGGCGGCTACTTCCTGATAACCTACATTTCAGGACACTCAATGATAAGAAGCAAAAAATAACATTGCTAAGAAAGCTCCGCAGGAGTAAACACTCAAACGGAGCTTTCTCTGTTTTTATTTAGTTCAAACATAAAATTTAATTTTATTTCCGTTTTTGCTATTGACTTTATATGAAATATGTAGTATAATTGATACGTTCGAGGTGTGGCTCAGTTTGGTAGAGTACTACGTTCGGGACGTAGGGGCCGCAGGTTCAAATCCTGTCACCTCGACCATTTAGAAAGCCTATATTTCTGCAAACGCAGAAATATAGGCTTTTTATTATGATTATGATTTCTCTATTCGAAATCAAATAACATGCTTTTGAGGTATTTTTCAGTATGGTGTGACACGAGCAAAATGTGATTTTCTTCAATTTTTGAGAAAACGGCACTGAAAATCATTACTATATATTCTTCCTGCCATCTTTAAACCTCCGGTTTTCTCTTTTATTATCTTATCGTTTCCAGATATTTACCATTGTTTTTTCGACTAAATTCTCAATGGAACACTTCACTGAAAAGATAACTTATGCTCGCAACTATCATTTACTTTCCTTTTTTCTGAGCACAATTGCTAAAGATCCCGAAACAGCAATTAAAAGTATAGCTGAATAAGGCGTTTCGGAACCTGTTTTGGGCGAATCTCCGCTATAACTTACTGAAGTGACAATTGCAGCAGTAGTTGTTGCAGTTGTGGTTACGGTTGCCTCATCAGCACTTGCATAGCTCAGTCCGTAGCCTATTTCATAAAGTATTTCGTCCTTGTACTCAGCAGTGTTATTGACGCCGTAAACATCAACTGGAAGCTTGCCTGTGGGTGAATTACCGCCAAATATCGTTATAAGTGCCGCAGGATAATTCACACCGTATGCGGGATTTTCCTGACCATCGACAGGGAGCGTATTCATACCATTTGCGCAGTATGCAGCAACGATAGCGTCCGCTGACCGGAAACGTGCCACATCATAAGGGATATTTGCACTGAGGAATACTACATTCTTGCCATTTGCATGGGCAAGCTCAATAAGGTCATCGGCAAATCTTGCCTGCCAGCCTCTTGCTTCGTTTGTTTTATCGAGGTTATCTGTGCTGTACATCTCATAAGCAAGTACGACAACATCGCTGTTTTTGATATTTTCCTCAAATTCAGACGCATCGTGGTATCTGTGCCATATGCAGTCGGCAGTTACACTATTTGGAACAATGCCCTCTTTCTTCAATCGTTCAAGAGCAAAATATATGGTGTTCTCAACATTTGAATATGGATAGAAATATGCTACCTTGGCGTTTTCTCCGAGCTTTAAAGGCAGGAGGTCATTGTCGTTTTTGACCAGCGTTACAGCCTTTTCCGCTATCTGCAAAGCCTTTTCTCTGTTTTCAGCAGAGCCTACTATCTTCGCAGCATTTTCAGCGCTGGGAGCTTCATAGTCAAGAACGCCTCTGTTCTGCTTCATAGTGAGTATTCTTGCAACTGACTTGTTTATGGCCTCCTCCGGTATCTCCCCTTCTTCGAATCTCTTTGCAATACCCAATACATATTCTTCCATTTTTGCGATGTCCTCGCTGTTCTGAATGAACATCGGTTCAAGAATTATGTCAACGTCTGCGTTTATAGCAAGGACAGCGGCATCGACATTGTCAAAGTTGTTCTGGATAGCGTCCATCATCATCGAATCGGTGGTCACAACTCCGTCATAGCCGAGATCGTTTCTGAGAATATCGGTTATCATAGTCTTTGATAGCGTAGCAGGCAGGCTGACCTTCTCACCGCTTGAAGTCGAGATATATGTACCTGTTTCGATCTGAGGGAACTGTATATGAGCGGTCATTATCATATCAGTGCTGCTGAGGACCTCTTCATTATACGGTTTCAGCTCCAGCGCCTTTATCTCATCGTAGCTCTTATCAATAAGCGGCAGACCAACGTGACTATCGGTAGCGGTATCACCATGTCCCGGGAAGTGCTTGCAGGTTGTGATAACGCCCTCGCTTTGCAGTCCCTTGATATACTGTATGCCCATTTTGCTTACTATATCCGGATCAGACGAGAACGAGCGTATATTGATGATAGGATTGGCAGGATTGTTGTTCACGTCCATTACAGGTCCGTAATCAGTATTTATTCCGACAGACTTTATCTCGCTACCGATTATTTTTGCATTCTCATATGCGAGGGCAGGATCATTCGCTGCACCAAGAGCCATATTTCCGCAGGTTGGAGTACCTGTACCGAGGCGGTAGATTATGCCTCCTTCCTGATCGGCACTTATCAGCATAGGAATACCGCATCTGCTGCTGAGAGCTGCCTTCTGTATCTCGTCAGTAAGTTTGACGCTTTGCCCGGTCGTCTGGATATTATCCGCAAAAAAGGCGATCCCTGCAAAGTTATGAGCTTCAATGAACTGCCTTTGCTCATCATTAAGAGAAGTAACGCTTACGCCTTCTTCATCTCCGCTGTCAGACCACGGACGGAAGGTTATCATTATCATCTGCTCAATTTTTTCCTGAGTAGTCATACCTGCTATCATCTGTTCAATACCCGAACTGCTGCTTTCTTCTGCTGCTAAAGCTGCCGTTCCTGCTGTTGGTATCGTCATTGCAACTGAACTGAGTAACGCAATTAAAGTTTTGAGTTTTTTCATATTCTTCTCCTTTGTTAAAAACTGATGGATATTCGTATGTTATGGTATTATTCTCTGTTGTCCTTTAAGCTTTCGATCATATCGATTTTATCAACTCTCCGCCTGAGTATCAGCAGCGAGCCGAAGTAGCAAACACATACAACAGCTATCGTTATAAGTGATGTTCTTAATGTTATCTCGACCGGCATTATCATTTCTGTAACGCTTACAAGTTCATCAGAGAAAAACTTCATAAGTCCTGCACCGCTGATTATTCCAAGAACAATGCCCGGAATAAGAAGTATGTGGTTTCCGCGTAGCACCATGGTGTCAATGTAGCTGCGCTTATAGCCGAGAACTTTCAGCATTGAGATATTTGCTGCCTGTTCGTTTATCATCATATTGATAGCAACATACAGAGAAGCAATACAGATCACAACTCCAAGCAGAATGATGGTATATACGACTGTCCCGAAATCATCAGCGATCATTTCCATTTGTTTCTTAGCAGTCTTATCCGTAATAATAAGAGCGACCTCGCCGTTTTCAAAATCTATGCTTTCATCAGAGAGTATGCAGTCATAATACTTCGGATCAATACCTGTCACCTTAGACGCGTTCTCTCTTGAGCTTATAACAAAAACGTCATAGTCATTGTGAATGATGCCGCTGATCTTAATTTTTTTGTCCTCGAGGGTAAGAGTGTTTTTCATAGAAAGCTCATCACCCTTGCCGACATCAATCATTGCTGCTGCAAGTGTACTGATATACCATCCATCATTGAGCTTTGCGGGTTCATCCGTATCCTTATCAATGATATTCAGCCTTTTGCAGCCCTCATCAGCACCGATGACATTGACTGTAGTATCCGTTCCGGCTTCAAAGCTTGCATTTATAAGAACATCTGTCTTTTCATCGTATATGCCCTCGCCGTAGTCGCTCAGATAGTATCTGTACTTATAGGTGCCTATCTGAGACTGCGGGTTGTCTGCAAGAACTTCCATAGCATCATAGTAAGCGTTTCCGAAGCATACTATCGTACTTCCGAGAAAGATACCGAGGAATATTACGATGCTCCTTCCGGGATTTCCTATGACAGAACGAAGCGCAAAACGCGTACGAACTTTCAAATTTGATCCGGTAAATATCTTTTTGCCGGCATTCTTTGCGCCGACTGAACCGCTCAGCAGAGTAACGGTATTGTATTTGAGTATCTTCCTTGTAACGAGCATAGCTGCAATATAATAAATAATTGTAGGCAGCACTACTCCTGCGATCATTATCGGGAGCGGTACTGAGTAATCAGGTTCCATAGGCTCAAAGCTGCCTTCTGTGAGCTTTCCGAACCAGCCTGATACCAGAAGTGATATGCCGCTCATAAGGATACCTCCGACTAAACCGGGGATTATTGCCATAATGCTGTAATGGAGCATTATTGTACGCGGCTTGTAGCCGAGAGCGGAGAGCGTACCGATTATCTTCTGCTCTTTACTGATCTTTCGGCTCAGTATCATACATATCAGGACTACTGCAACAAAAGGAACAGTCGCAAGAAGTATCCACGATACAAGGATATATGTATCAGATTCCTGATAAACGTAGTGTATGCGTCCGTTTACATCAGCATCAAGATAACTGAGCATCGTGTAGCTGCTGTTGATCTCTTTTCTGAACTCGCTTTCCTTTGAAGCATCGTTGTATATGACCTTATAGATCACGTTTGCTTCCTCAAAGCTGCTGTCGAATGTCTTGTCATCAAGAACCGCAAGGAAAAAGTCATCTACATTCTTGTATGTATCAGATTCGTTCTCGACCATAAACAGATAATCAGGACGCAGGAACATACCTGTAACAGTGCGTTCCTTTTTGCCGACGGTTATCTTGTCGCCTACGGATATATCGTGCTCCTCAGCGTATCCGAGAGAGATCATGACCTCGTTCTCGTTGGAGGGACGGCTTCCGTCAGTCACCTCACATAGGTCTATCTGCTTACTCTCCTTGAAAATGCGTGAACGCTTGCCGTCCGGCTCTTCAAAGTTGACGCTGTGATCCTTTTCGAGAACGACGTTATACTTCGATGAAAGGCTCTTTACAGCTTCATCTGGAATATCCTCATAGGTCTCGAACTGAGCGTCCTGACGGTTATTGCGCTTTGCAAAATCGTCCGCATACTTCTTTACACCCGTTCCCGATGTGTAGAACAGGAAGAACATCAGCAGCGTTACCATTGTCAGAACAGAAGCAGAAACGTAAAACGACAGATATGAACGTATGCTGCGCGGGTATCGTTTGTTTAGTTTCATAGCGCACCTCCGTTCTTACAGGTTCAGCTTCTCGGAGGGACACTTTTCGGCGTTATCGACCTTTGAGGCAACTTTGCCGTCCTTGAACCTTATAACACAGTCCGCCATATCAGCAATGGCTTCGTTATGGGTTATGATGATTATGGTAGTACCATACATCTGGTTCATCTTCTCTACGAATTTCAGCACGGCGTAGGACGATTTCGTATCCAAAGCACCGGTAAGCTCGTCGCAGAGCAGCAGCTTGGGATTCTTTATCATAGCACGTCCGATAGCAACTCTCTGCTGCTGACCGCCTGAAAGCTCCTTCGGGAAACGCTTGCGATACTGCTCTATTTCCAGGGCTTTGAGCACCTCGTCTATGTCCAGTGGCTTGGGAGATATTTCAGACACCACCTGAATATTCTCCTCGACGTTGAGATCTGGTATGAGGTTGTAGAACTGGAAGATAAATCCGACGTCCTCAAGGCGATACCGGAGCAGCTCCTTTTTACTTGCGGATGCTATATTCCTGCCGTCAACTATGAGGTCGCCAGAGTCGAGGCTGTCAAGTCCGCCGACCATATTGAGCAGAGTGGATTTGCCCGAACCGGAAGGTCCGAGGATAACATAGACCTTGCCCTTGTCGAGTGTAAGGTCAACTCCTGCGAGAGCGAAAACTGCCGCATCACCTGTTCCGTATTGTTTTTTAGCATTTTTATTTCGATAAACATAGTGACCTCCTATCAAAAAATGTAACCCCTTACAGTAAACTTAGTCGCTCTTCTTTCTCATCACGAGGGCAGTTCCGGCTGCAAGAGAGAGAAATACTATCGGAATGGCAACACCGCTGTCACCGGTTCCGGGATCGCTGTTTGCAGCTTCGGTTGCCGTAACTGTTGTCTCATTGCTCGTTGTAGTTGTTGTTTCGGTCGAAGCAGTCGTTGTAGTCGTAACCTCAGCCTCAGTGTTCTTCTCCTTATATGCAGTTATTCTAACGCCAACGTTTTCCTGCAAATTCCGGAAAAAGAACTGATAATCATAGAGGTGATATGAACCGTCGGGCAGAGATGCCAATCCGGCAGGATATTCTTCCTTGCTCACATCAGTAACTTTCAGCACACCTCTGTTTTCGTCGATATAGCAGCCGCAGAGCTGCGGTATCTCATTCTTTATCTCCTTCCTGTATCTTTCCATGAAGCACGCGCCTTTATTCAGCGACTTGTCAGCAGGTGTTGAATCTGTTGCCCAGCTGAGCGGATTGATTGAGAGCATCTTTTTCCCTTTAGGGCAAATATAAGAATCTGTAACCTCCGGAGCTTCACATTCAAAACTGACGATAACGCCGGTATCGTCCTCATTCTGGGCGAATTGCAGGAACGGATATGCGGCAGCTTCTTCATCGCTCATTCCCCAACCGATAGCATAAGTAGCCACAAGCTTTGAGCTTACGCTGTCATCGGAAAAGTATTCCTTCATAAGCCGATAGCACATATCAGCTCCCTGAGAGAAGCCGAAAAGAATGACCGGTCTGCCGTTGTTCTCGTTTTCGAGGTAATATTCAAACGCTTCTGAAACATCAGCATATGCTTGCTGAAGGAGCTCTTCTCTCTCTTCGGCAGGAAGCGCATCGGTTTTCAATGATATCTGGCTGTAGTAAGGAGCAAATAGCCGTGCATTTTCATCAAGTATGCCTCTCTCCATTTCAAGAGCACCTAAAAATCTTTCACGGTTGACTTCATCGTTGATATTCATAAGTGCTTCATCTTTTTTATCAACGGTAGGAGCAATGAAGAATACATCAGCGTCCTTATCTTCGCCCTCAGCGAAATACGCCCAGTTGTTCATATCCGAATACTTTGAGGATTCAGAATCCGCTACTGTTGAAGTGAATTGAACGCTGCTGAGGACTGTGAGCGCTGTTGCCGCAGAACACATTACAGTCCGAGCAGTCCTGTTTTTAGGCGTGTATGATATATTGCTCATATAAAGCACCTCTATTCCTGAAGATAGTATTTGTGAATTAGTATAATTATCTATATCTTATTTTAACATAAAAAAAGTTGATTTGTGTTAAGCTTTTGTTAAGATTTCTATTGAATAATTCTGCTGAGAACATTCTAATTGCACAAATCACATTATTTATACAAATTGATTATTTATAATGGAAAACGTCGATGAAGACGAGTAATCGCGCCTTTGTATAGCACATATGCCCTGCGTTCAAATACAGAAACACTGTTTTCATCAACTGCGAATATGCCCAAAGCCTCTAGTCGTTTACCTGTTACAACTGCGGTTTTGGCGTTATCTCCCTCTGAAGTAACAGCTTTCATCCTTACTTCTATGTACAGAGTATTATGCACAGTGGCTATGCAAAAAAAGCTTGACAAGTATAAAAAATTGTAATATAATGTCAACATAGGCGTAAAAGCCTGGAATTGAAAAAATGAGGTGATAATATGGCAATTTGCACAAAGTGCGGAGCAGAGATGGAAGAGGGAAATTTTGTTTGTCCCAACTGCGGAAATAATGAAGATGCGGTAAATGTCGGTCTGATGATACTGTCTATTCTTATCCCTATTGCAGGAGTAATTTTGGGTATCATAAATCTTACTAAGGGAAAGAAGAAATCTGGTACTTCTTACCTCGTTGCCGGCATAATTGCATGGGTAGTAGGTATACTACTTGTCCTTGTTCTTTGATCTTCGTCACTCAAAGCCTGATAACGTAACAAAACCCCTGTGTATTAACAACACAGGGGTTTTATGTTAGCTTCCAAGCTCTTTATCATTTAACTGTTCTTTCTTTAACTAGCTTTTATTTTACCAAGGCTGTATATTGTTTGCAGCGTAATTCTTCAGAGTCTCCTCCCAGTAAACGTAGCCGAACTCCTGCTTGGTCCACTTGGCAAGGTAATCAAGCTTTGCCTTTAGGTGTGGGTAGTCCTTATAGAATTCAACATCATTCTGGTGGTAAGATGTATAACTATCGTCATCAAATTCCCACTTAAAGAGCTCCTCTACAAGTGTAGCTCTGTCCTCCATAGGAGTAACACGGCTGTAGCTTGAAAGAAAGTACGGAAGGGTTTTATCCGCATTCTCTTCATAGGAAAAGATCTCTGGTCTCGTTACAGGAGCGGTCATGTATGCGTCAAAATCCTGAGTGTAATCAAAGCCACTGGGATTCATGCTATTCCACTCGTTTTGGTCAAGAGGATATTTCTTTGAAATAAGGCTCTCAACACTGTGAAGAAGTTCATGGTGTAAGGAAGTAGAGCCAGTTCCGAAGGAATAGTGACAAAGCACGATATTGTACCAGCCGCCTGTATCAAAGGCTACTCCGCCCGCAGTGAAAGATGCATACATATCAGTTTTGAGAGCATTTACAAGTGCTATACGTAAACCACACTGACCGTTTGCAGCCTTGAAATGCTCGAAGAAGTCCTTGGGATACATCTTTAGTGTTGTTCTAAGCTCATTTAGATTAAATATCTCATCATCGGGAGAACAGTAGTTAGCATCTTCTACTGAATCAAATGTGTATCCCGATGAATACTCGGCATTCTTGACCTCGTTTCCGACAAGCAGCTTTATACCAAATTCCTCTTCAATTTCATCAGCCACTTTGCGGACTTCTCTGAAGTTCTCGCCTACCTCAACAGGAACATATTTTTTCTGTGGAGTTTCTATCTCTTCAAGCTTGCTGCCAAATTCGAGCTGCTCAGGATCTATCATCATGATCTTATAATTTCCGCCGACACCGTTCTCGTCCATGTAATCCATTCCCGCGAACCAGCGTCCGACATCGGGTAAATATACCGCATGAACATTGGCGACATTGCCGTTTCCGTCTGCGGTACAATCATAGACAACTGCGAGTTTACCATTCGCAGGATCAATTAAGCTCAAATCCCTTATTCCACTGTATCCTTGACCATCAGAATATCTTGCAAGGAAAACATAGGGACTGTCTACGTCAGCAAAGAGATGATGAACTGTGCTGCCCGACTCAGTTATGCGATACGACTTTTTGTACTTTCCTCCGGGCATTTCGTAGTATTCCATTACTCCATTATAAACGACGCTGTCAGGTTCGGTCAAAGTATCGACACAGCCGCCGCTTATTACAAAGCTATCAGCAGGATTTTCCGAGACGTAAGAATACAGTCTGCCGTCAGTAAGCGAGAACAATCCGTCTTTTACGCCTGTTTCTGTTTCTTCGCTGGCTGTCTGCCCGTGAAAGTATCCGTCATCTGCACATATACTCATTATATTCCTCAGACCTTTATCAGCAAACAGCACAGAGGTCCTGCCGTTTCTGTCAATTTTCGTTATTGAATAGCCGCTGTCGTTCACGCAGTATATGCAGTCATTCTTCATGTCCATATGCATGGGAGAATAGGTGCTCAAATCAGGCTTAAATACCTCCGGCTCTGCCTTTCCTTCTGGGTAGAAATTGAAAGTAACGCCGCCGACCGTTGAATATGAAACGATAGTTCCGTCACTGAACATTCCAAGCGGTTCATATTCAAAGCCTTGGAGATCAATTTCTCTAAGCGTTTTATTATGAACAGGATCAAAAACGACAGCTTTGTACTCGTTCTGATCTGAAATAGCTGCAAATATCGTATTGTTCGGACCACTGGCAAGATTGAATATATATCCGTCATTTTCAAAGCTGTCCACGAACTCGGCAGGCTGAGTCATGGGAGGCATGAGCGGTGCTGTTGTCGTAGTAGTTGTTGTTGTTGTTGTGGTGGTGGTCAAAAGCACTGTGGTGACAGCACTTGTGGCAGAAGTCGTTACAACGCTTTCGTTGTGAACCGACTTATAATCCTTGCCGCAGGAAGATAGAGAAAATGCCGCACTCGCACTGATCACTGCCGAAAGAATAATGCTTGTTATTTTTTTCATAATGATACTCCTTGTCTAATTTCTCTATTTGATACGTCTGAGCTTTCCGTTTTTTACCAGATAAACTCTATCGGAAATATTCATCATTTTTTGGTCGTTGAATGAATCCGTGTAAAAGCAGCTGATGCTTTCCGAGCCGTAAAGCTCACGGTATCTTCTGACCTTGTTCTCACCGAAATTCAGGTATGCTACTTCCTTTTTATCAAGGTCCAGAACCGAGCCGATGATATTCTTCGTTTTAAGCCTGTTCCCTGCCGCACTGATGAGGAACGAGGGACTTGCGGTTATTATTAAGTCATCTGCACTAATTCTGTCAAGCATACGCTTATCAAGCTTTCGTCCATTCTTTTTCCAGAAGCTGTCAGCAAGCCGGAGGAATTCATCCTTATCACGAACTATAAATCTGACCGCATTGGTTATTGCAGCCTGAAGCTTTTCCCTGTCCACGATACAAAGCTTGTATCTTAACAGATTCCAGAAGATTGAAGGCAAATACAGGATCACACGTTTATTGCTCCTCATCATGAAAAGAGCAAAATCTATGGAGCTTTCACCTTTGTAAATTGTATTATCAAAATCAAAAACCTTTATTTCAGCCACCGCCTTTCTGTCATTTCTGGACTACTTATTAATTATACCATATATAACATTCGAATGCAAAAACTATTTTCAGACACGTTCCTGCAAATTATATTTAAAATTAACATTCTGTCAATTGACTTTCCCTCACCGGTAAGCTATAATTTATTTAAGGATATGCTCATGCTTTAATTCCATATTAATCACTTCTGACCAAAGGAGTTGATATTATGCATAAATTACACCTGTTTCTCGTAACAGCTGCCGGCGTTCTCGTTCTACTGCTCCTGCTGTTCGCTCTTACCTTCCAGCTCCAGTACCGGGGCGGCACAAATGTTGCGAAAGACGACTTCATCTCCGGCTGGACAGATAGCAGCGGTGAAATGATCTCGCTTAAAACTATCTTTTCAGATAAATCAGCCTCAAAAACCCTGACGCGGAATATCGACGGAGACTGGGTGGAGGGCAGAAGTCTCTGCCTCGTTACCCACAACATGACCTTCAAGGTCTATCTGGATAATAAGCTTCTTTACGATTTTCACCCGAAGCTCGGCGGAATCTACGGTAAACGCTACGGTGAAGCCGTACACACCATAACGATTCCCACATTCACAGATGTCCGTGAGCTTCGCATCGAAGCCGATTCACTCTGCGATGACGGTACCACAGGCTGCTATGAAGCATCACTTGAAGATTCTCGCGAATTTCTCAAGGATCTTGCCCGTAGCAGCGGTGTAAAATTCGCTCTGTGTATCATCACTTTTATCTTCGGACTGATACTCTTCCTCATCGGTATCGTTGAGGACAGACTCTGCGGCGATATGCTGGAAGCTATATGTCTCGGTGCTATAACAATGATAGTCAGCACCTGGGTAGGGTCGCAGACATTAATTATGCGTATTCTCACCGATAACTGCGCTATGCTCCGCACACTGGAATATATGTCGCTGGCTGTGCTTTCTATTCCCGTGCTTATGTTCATTGCGGCATACACAAAAAATCTCCAAGACATCAGAATTAATACACTGGTATTTTTAAGCGCTATCAATTCTGTTGTGAACCTGACACTCGTTTGTGCCGGTATCACTGATTACTACTCCTTGCTTTTCATCACTCACATTCTAATCGTTGCCGGCGTTGTACTCATAATCCACATCGTTGCCACTTCTATTATCAAGGGCAGGATCGACCGCAAAAAGAGTATGTTCCTGGTTAGCGCTCTTACCGTGCTCATGCTATCAGGTATCCTTGACATGATAATGTATTACGTCAGCAACACCAATGGTACGGCCTTCCTCACTGTTATCGGACTTATCGTATTCGTTATGATACTCGCCGTATATGAGTACCGACACATACTTGAGATAGAGCTGCGCTCCAGTCAGGCGGAGATCATGCGCTCACTTGCTATGAAGGATGCGCTCACCGGTCTCGGCAGCCGTACCGCCTTCGTTTCCAGAGAAAACGAAATAATGAAGCGGGATGAGGGTATATGTATATTCGTCCATTTTGACGTCAATGAGCTCAAAAAGGTGAACGATGTCTACGGACACGCAGAGGGTGACCGTCATATCATCGGTGCTGCAAAAGTGCTAAGTGAGAGCTTCGGCTCATACGGAAATATCTATCGTGTGGGCGGCGATGAATTCTTTGCCGTGCTTGAAGAGAGCACCTGCCGCGAAGACTACAACCTCAGCATTTCAAAGTTCACTAAGGCTGTAATGGACTATAATAACACTGAAGAGCCTCCCGTACCACTATCAATTGCCTACGGTATGGCTGTTTACAACTGCACGGAGCATAACCCGGAAGCAGCTGAATGTCTTGCAGACAGCCGTATGTACGAAAAGAAACGTGAAATGAAACTTAAACAGGCATGAGAAAAGCGCTGATTCATTACGAATCAGCGCTTATTTTTTGAGCAATTTTCAGCAGACTGACGCCGGCAGTATTATTCTTACGCAATTCCTTCCCCCTGCCTTTGCGTCGTAAACAGCCTTGTCCACACGCTCAAAAGCAGTGTCAAAGGTATCCTCCGGAGATATTTCCGTAACACCTATACTGCAGGTTATTCCTCCGACCTTATTGAAGCTTTCGGCTGCAACTCTTTCTCTTATGTTTTCTGCGAGCTCAGCTATCTCTTCCTTGGTTTTGTCATAGAAAACAGCGACAAATTCCTCGCCGCCCCACCTTCCGAGCACTGCATTGCACTCACTGACTGTATTCTTTACTGTATCTACAAAATGCACGAGAGTTGAATCACCTACTGCATGACCATATTCGTCGTTTACGTGCTTGAAATAATCTATATCCAGCAGCATGAGAGAGATACTTGTGCCATTCTTCTTTACGGCGTCGATAGCATTGTATACCTCTGTCTCTATTCTGCCGTGATTGAACACCGCCGTAAGTGAATCCATAGAGGCGAGCCCCTCGTACATTTTCAGGGTGGACATCAGCTCCACGGCGTTTTCGTGGATATTCTGCACCATGAATACAAAACGGAAGTCATTGTCATTACTGGTCTCCGCACGGCTGAAAATCAACTTTACCCAGATATACTTGCCCTCAAGATTCATCATAAGGCAGTCAAAGGAGGTAGTACGTCCGGGAGTGAGATTCTTTTTAAGGTATTCCGGCTCGGTCCTTTCGAGGAAAAGCGCCTGATCGTCCGCACCTATCATATTTACGATCATCATACGCCACTCAGAATATTTCAGCTGCTGATTAATTACCTCATCTGAAAGCTCGGTGACACTGATACTGTTGATAGTATCCCTTACGATGTCTACATACATGGAGAAAAGATATGTATTCTGTATGGTATCAACTTTTTTGTCGGTGAGCTTTTCGTCCACATACTGGCTGCTGTCCATTTCGTCAAGGATGAACATATATATGTTTTCTTTTTCTAAGGGGAAAATGGTTATCTGAACTGTATGAGTGATACCGTCTACGAGAAGGTTTACCTTTTTGCTGTATTTTCCGCTAAATTTTCCGGAAGATGGAATAAAAACATGGTAATCATCAACTACTGTATCTGTGCTGTCGTGAAAATGATACCATAGCTTTTCTATAAGATCGTGATAGCTGCCGGTCTCGGAAATGCAGTCCTTGAAAAGTCTGCGGCGCAGCACAGCTTTGTAAATATCGGCATTTCCGTCAACTATGAGAATAGCGTCAACAAGTTCTGAAAACTGAGTCATCGCGTCTGAAAAAGTAAAATCACTGATGTTGAAATCGCTCATAACAGTTTCCCTCCAGAATACATTCAAACTATCGCTATATAATTATCCGATAGCTACATATATATAATTATAGCACACATCCGGTCGAGATTCGAGAGTTTTTTATAAACTTGTCAATCAGAATCAATTATTTGTATACATTTACAATAAATCGCCTTTTCATTTGTAGAAAATGCCAAAGCCGTCTCAGTTCAGAGACGGCTTTGGTCAGGTAAATATATAGGTTCACTTAATTGCGTAAAAACCATTTTCAAGGTCGGCGATTATATCGTCGATGTGCTCTGTTCCTATGGAAAGGCGGATAGTATTCTGGTGGATGTTCTGCTCGTTGAGCTCCTCATCACTGAGCTGTGAGTGAGTTGTAGATGCAGGATGTATTACAAGTGACTTTACGTCAGCAACATTTGCAAGCAGCGAGAATATCTTGAGATTGTCAATAAACTTCCAAGCTTCTTCCCTGCCGCCCTTTATGTCAAAGGTAAATATTGATCCGCCACCGTTGGGGAAATACTTCTTGTAAAGCTCGTGCTGGGGATGACTCAGGAGTGAGGGATGATTAATTTTCTCTACCAGAGGATGCTTTGAAAGGTACTCTATTACCCTGCGTGTGTTCTCAGCGTGACGCTCTATTCTGAGTGAAAGAGTCTCAATGCCCTGAATAAGCAGGAATGCATTGAACGGTGAAATTGCAGCTCCTGTGTCACGGAGAAGTATAGCTCTTATGTATGTCACAAAAGCAGCTTTTCCGGCAGCTGCTGTGAATGATACTCCGTGATAGCTGGGATTAGGTGCAGCAATAGGCGCATACTTCTCAGGCGACCAGTTGAAGTTTCCTGAATCCACGATTATTCCGCCGAGAGTAGTTCCGTGTCCGCCAAGGAACTTTGTTGCTGAATGTACTACAATGTCAGCACCGTGCTCAATAGGTCTGATAAGATAAGGTGTACCGAAGGTATTGTCGATAACAAGAGGAATTTTGTGCTCATGTGCAATTGCAGCAAGAGCCTCTATGTCCGGTATATCACTGCTGGGGTTTCCGAGAGTCTCGATGAATATTGCCTTTGTTTCGGGACGTATTGCTGACTTAACAGCAGAAAGGTCATGTATGTCCACAAAGGTAGTCTCAATGCCGTACTGAGGAAGTGTGTGTCCAAGAAGATTGAATGTACCGCCGTAAATTGTTTCCTGTGCTACAATGTGTTCTCCCTTGCCTGCAAGTGCCTGTATTGTGTAGGAGATAGCAGCCGCGCCTGATGCTACCGCCAGTGCAGCTACGCCGCCCTCAAGAGCTGCAACTCTCTTTTCAAGCACGTCCTGTGTGGAGTTTGTAAGTCTGCCGTAAATGTTTCCGGCATCGGTGAGTCCGAAACGTGCTGCTGCATGAGCAGAATCATGGAAAACATAAGATGTTGTCTGGTATATCGGAACTGCTCTTGAATCCGTTGCGGGATCTGCCTGTTCCTGTCCTACGTGAAGCTGTAAAGTCTCAAATTTATAATTACTCATAATAAATACTCCTTTTCAAAATTAATCAGATCAATAACGAATTATCAGTTGTACAACATCGCTGCATTCGTCCGAATCTGTAATTTATCCTAAGGAGTGAAGTGAAGATCAGAGTCATCAGGTACACTTCCTTTTCTTTGTACTGAAATCCTATTGAATTTGTATGTATTATACCATAGGAATACATAGTTTGTCAATAGGAATACTACAAAAATATTCTATAAATCTCCATGCACTATTTCTCCGAAAACTGTTGAATTTCACCACAGCCCAACTATTGACAATAATCGCTTTTTTCAGTATCATATTATTATATCAAGCTAAGAGAGGTCTACCGCTATGAACAAGGAATGGTCGGAGCTGAATAAAAATATGCAGTCTCTTATAAAGAAAAGAGATACTTTTCAGTCCGGTATCGGCGCTTTACTGGAGCTTCGCAGCAATATCATGGACACCATCCTCTCCTTTACCCACGAATTGAGCAGGGAGGAGTTCTGTGCTATCCCCTTTATCAACGCCGACGGCTACCACAGTAAAACAGTCGCTTATTCTCTGTGGCATATTTTCCGCATTGAAGATATAGTCGCGCATACTCTTATCAGCGGCGACGAACAGGTATTCTTCCGCTGCGATTATCAGAAACGCATTTGCTCCCCTATCATAACTACCGGCAACGAGCTCGTAAAGCAGCAGATAGCCGATTTTTCAAAGCAGCTCGACATTGGAGAGCTCTGCTCCTATATCGCAGAAGTCAAGGAAAGCACTGAAAAAATGCTGCTCAGTCTGTCCTTCGACGATACCAGAAAGAAGATCACCGAAGAACGCAGAAGTGAACTGAAAGCTCTCAATGTCGTCAGCAATGACGAGAGCGCCGCTTGGCTGGTGGATTACTGGTGCGGCAAGGATGTCCGCGGACTTATACAGATGCCGTTTTCAAGACACTGGATAATGCACACGGAAGCTTGCCTCAGGATAATCCAGAAACTGCACAGATAAAAAACAGCTCCCGGAGCAGTCTTATCCACCGCTTCCGGGAGCTTCTTATTGTGTTTACTTTTGTATCGCCTCAGACCAGTATTCCTGATTGTAAATGTCAGTGAACAGGTAGAGTATACGGACATCGCCTTCGCCTACATCAACGTTGCTTACAGTCATTTCATCTGTAACATACATGGTGTCACCAAGATAATAGGAATCCTGATACTCCATATCATAGGAGTAATAATCGCAGATGAAATCAAGCTTGTCGCCGGGTGTGAGCTCTGTCATACTCTTGGCTACTGTGTCTGTTTCGCCGTTCACATAGTCACTTGTAGCTCCTGCCACATAGCCGTCACTGCCCTCAAAGACAATGATAAGGTTTACTCTGTCACCGTTGAGCATTGCAGGAACATATCCCATATTGACGTCCTTGCCGTCCTCATCGGTGAGAGTATCTGTATGGTAATAAGCAACAGGCTGTCCGTTGATAGCCACCCAGTTGCGGTCAGTGTCAGCAACAAGGCTGTCTCCCTCGTAGGTGTAGAGGTTGTCCAGTCCGAGATCAACGTATCCAAGACCGTCATCATAGAACATATTCATGTCTACGCTGTGTACCATATCCCACTGTGATGACGGGAGGTCTATCATGTACTTGCCGTCCTTCTCCTCCCATACAAGGTTTGAAGGATCGAAGTAGTTCTCTGCAAGATATTCAGCTGTATCTTCGGTGTCGCTGCCGGACATGAACTCTGTGTTGGAACTGTCAAGTCCCTTGATGCTTCTTCCTGAGCCGCCCATAAAGGCTGAAAGAAGCGAGCCGATAACGTCAGCACTGCCCGATGAACCTGATGAGCCGCCGAGTCCGAACAACGAGCCAAGAGGCGACGAGCTTCCGCCGGCTGCGATCTGACCGCTTGTTTCAAGCTTAGCAAACTGACGGATACAGTTTGCATAATCAGAATCCATTCCTATCTGATCATAGGTGCTGCAAGCGTTGTCCACATATGATGTGCGCTTGTATGGGAAGTAGATAGAAACACCGTAAGCATTAGTCATATTTGTTGAGGTCCTGTTGTACTTGACTGCGCTCTTGAGCGTTTCAGCAAGCGCCTTGCCCTCGTCAGTGCCGATATTCTGAGCAAGATTTACAAGATCCACCTGATCTATCTTGGAGCTCTCTGCAAATTCTCTTGTTGCATAGCGAGCGTCGGAAAGCTCCTTGTATTCCTCATTCGACATCTTTGTGCTGATAGACTTGGAGAACGCAGAAAGGTCCTTCGGTACTGTATTTGCAAATTCAGCAAGGTCAATCACGGAAAGAGTAGTCTTCTGTCCCTTGCACTTCTTGGCGCACTCGCTTACAAAGTCGTCAACTATACGCTTTCCGATGTCAAGAGTCGGCATAGAAGTATTCTTTGCAAACTCGCTTACCCAGTTTGTATAGTACCAACCGATACCTGGCTCAGTCTCCTCAGAGGCTATAAGGTAATCAGCATAATCGTTGAGCATGAGAGCATTCTCAGCTGTTGCCATAAGGCAGGCGTCAAAGCCAATGAAATCGAACTTTATTCCGCCGCCCTTCAGAGCCTTGCTTATGTTGGCAAGGTCCATTGAGCCCTTCTTGGCATACTTTTCATCGTAGCCGTAGCCGCTTACCGATCCGCCGCCGTGATCCCAGAATATGAGTTCATTTCTGTTGGCAGGATAATTGCTGCTGCAATACTTTATAAATGCTGAAAGTGTATCAGGTGAGGTCATAACCTTGCTGCCGTCGTCGGAAACAAGTCTGGTGAGCTGTCCGTTCTTTATCTGGTATATCTGATTGACGGATGAGCTTATACCGCTGGTCTTCCACTTATTGCAGCCGCCGGTGTAAACGATGATATTCATATTGTCACCGAAGTTTACACTCGCCTGACGCATTTCCTCCATATCAGATGAAGCCATGCCGTACTTAGATTCAAGGTCGGTACCGCACATATACACCATCATTGTAACTGTATCCTGATTGTTGCCCTTGATAACTGTTCTCTTTTCGCGCGAACCATTGGCAACAGCAGTATTTATGGAGCTCTCGCCGCTTGCTGAATATCCACTGGAGCTACTCATGCCTGGCTTATTATCGGTGCTGTCATTTCCGCCGCCTCCGCCGGAGCCGCCGAGGAGTCCGCCAAGTCCGCCGCCCTTGAAAAGAAGCATTGCGAGTATTGCTAAAATAGCTACACCGCCGCCTCCGCCGATAGCAGCACGCTTCATTCCGCCGCCGGATGACGCCGACTGACCGGAATAGTCCTTAGAGCCTGCCTTGCCGGTGCCGAGGCCTTCGCCTCTCTTATGTACGCCCTTACTGTCGCCAGTAACTTTTTTCTCTCTGCCCTGAGGTCTTTTATTTGGTTCCATAACAACCTCCGTATTATTATAATAGTGGTAAGTGCTGCTCAGAATGATACAATATCCCTCAGCACTTGACAATACATTTATATTTTACACGCTTTTTTCAAAATTGTCAAGAAAAACACACACACATATTTCACAATAAATGATTATAGCAAGCAGAACCACCCAACAACTTATTATTTTTTGCGGTTTTAAAGAATTTTTGTTGATTTTGCTCAAAAACTATGGTATAATAGTAACTGTGTGAATTATCATCAGCATATACTGTTTTAATATACAAATTTTAATCACAGGCGGTGTGTGTATGTCCATCGGAAAATTTACTGAGATAGCAGTCGTCCTCGCCGGCATCGACGAGGAATACCAGAATAGCATACTCGAAGGAATTATTGACTGTGCCAAGCAGAACAATGTAAATATCTCCTGTTTCTCTGCATTCGGCGGCGTCATGACCAGTTCCCACTACGATGTCGGTGAATATAATATCTACGAGCTTATAAACTTTGAGCGCTTCGACGGAATCATACTTCTGACAAACACCATCAATGATCCCAACGAAAAAGAGAAGATCACCGCTAAGGCTAAGGCATCAAAACTTCCTACTGTTGTTGTTGGCTGCGATGACTACCCTGAGTTTTACAGCGTGAATACTGATAATTTCACTGCTATGAAACAAATGACAGAGCATCTTATCACTGAGCACGGCGCCAAGACCTTCTATTATATTTCCGGTCCCCTTGCCAATCCCGAGGCTGTTGACAGGCTTGACGCCTTCCGGAGCGCTCTTGATGACGCAGGTCTTGCTATCGACGAAAACCGTATCTATTACGGTGAGTTCAGAGCCATCGACGGTATCAAAGCTACCGAGGAATTTCTCAGTTCCGGTATGCCTCTTCCCGATGCTATCGTCTGTGCTAACGACACCATGGCTCTTTCCGTGATAATGACTCTGGAGAAAAATGGCTACGAAGTACCTAAAGACGTCCTCGTTACAGGCTTCGATAACACTTACAGTGCAAGGCACTTCTATCCGGCTGTTACTTCCGTTTCGCGCTCGCTGAGTAAGACCGGCTTTACCTGCTGCGAGATCATCTTAAAGCTCGCTGACGGCAAAAGAGTTAAGAAAAATACATTTATCAAGACTGTTCCTGTATTTACGGAAAGCTGCGGCTGCAAACAGGCTGCCATAAACGACCTTCCCAACTACAAAAAGAGCACCCTCAAGCTCATCGAAAACTGCAAGACGGATATTTCTACTCTGAACCGCATTACATCCAAGCTGGCGGATACCGAAACTGCCGATGCAAGTATCGCTATCATCAGCGATTTTATCGGCGAACTCGGCTGCGAACGCTTCTGTATATGCCTCTGCTCTGAATGGGATGGCATTTACTTCGATAAGTATTCCTCCGCTAAGGTCGATAACTATCAGATCCACGGCTATACCAAGAGAATGAGCGCTCCCCTGATCTGGAACAAGGGAAAGGTATCCTCCGTTAACAGCTTCAACAGCGAGGATATGTACCCTCAGCCCTTTATGACAGGCGGAAATGTCAGCTTTTTCCTCCCCCTCCATTTCCGTGAAAGATGCCTCGGATACTACATAATCTCCAACGGAGATTTCCCCATAAAGAGCTTCCTGTGCCACTCGCTCATGATGAATATAAGCAATTCATTTGAAAACATCCGCAAGCTCATCCACCTCAACAGCATGATCGACGAGCTGGATAAGCTCTATGTCATTGATCCACTCTGCGGTATTTACAACAGAAACGGCTTCATCCGCACCGCAGACCTCATTTTCAGGCAGTGCGAGACTGAGGGCAAAAATATTCTCGTTTCCTTCATCGACATGGACGGTCTGAAATATATCAACGACAACTTCGGCCATAAGGAGGGGGATTTCGCCCTCCAGCAGCTCGCCTCAGTTATTGATGAATGCTGCAAGGGTAGCCGTATCTGTGCTAGATTCGGCGGTGACGAGTTCATAATACTCGGCGAAAACGCTACCGAGGATGATATAGCGACTCTCGAGCTTACTTTTAAAAGTCACCTTGAAAGTATGAATCATGTCATAAACAAGCCCTACGAGATAACCGCCAGCATCGGCACAATCGTAAGTAAGGTTGAAAACGGTTCAAAACTGTTTGCACTTATCACTCAGGCAGACCAGCTTATGTATGACAGAAAAAAGAAAAACAAGACCTCTAAATACCTCAGAAGAAAATAAAACAAAGCAGCCAGCAGAAGCATTCAGCTTCCGTTGGCTGCTTTTTCAGTTATCGGTAAGATCGTAGGGAGGCTCCTCGTTTGAAAGAGCAAGCTCCACTACTTTTCCGTAAAATCCGGCTGGATTGAGCAGTATCTTCTCACCTATCAGCTTTGCCTGTGCAAGGTCAGGTGCATAGAGTCTGAGATCCATGAGGTCGCAGTCAACATCAAGACAGCGCACATGGGTATAATAACCGTTCTCAAGAGGCTCGTACACGATTTTAAGTTCCTGTTCAGCTTTCAGCCGGGCAAAATACCTCATTGCAGCAAGCACGAGCTTGTCGCGGTAGGACTTGGGAGCGTATGTTTTGAGCTGTCTGGCACATTCCCTGCCCTTGGGCTGAAGCTCATACATCACAGTATGATTCTCGCCGTTTTCCTTTTTAACAAGTCCGTTTTCCAGTAGATACGCCAGTGAATCCTGATAATAGAAGTAGTTAATAACTCCCGTGCCGATAGCTATATCATAAAGCTGCTCAGCCTCAACCGGCTTCGCTATCTTATAAAGCAGATAGCAAAGCAATATATTCAGCGTCGGCACGTCCTTTATCTCAGTATCGGCAAACGCTGCCATTTTCATTATATTTTCTTCCTGCATTTCTTCACCTTAACAGAAATTCGGGTAATCTATCATATTCGACAGAAGTGCTATATTCACAGCAGCCTCCACGCAGGCAACTGTTCCCGGCACTGTACACGGCTCGTGATCATCAGAAGCAGGTACTGTTCCGCCGCTCATATCAGTCATATCTACGCCCTTCTGTTCCTTTCCCACTGACGGGGAAGGCCTTACGGCAACATTCAGCGTTATGGGCATTCCGGAGGAAATTCCCCCGAGGATACCGCCATGGTTATTGGTCTTTGTGAGAACATAGCCATGATTGTCTACGTAAAAATCATCGTTGTTCTGGCTTCCTACCATTCTCGCTGACCTGAATCCGGCACCAAATTCAAGACCGGTCACTCCCGGTATGCCGAATATAAGCTGCGCGATATTGTTTTCCAGTCCATCAAATATAGGCGATCCCACTCCGGCAGGAACATTTACAGAAGCACACTCGATCACTCCGCCAAGGGACTCTCCTGCCTCTCCGGCTTTCCTGATGTCCTCCTGCATGAGCCAGCCTCTGCGGTCGTTTATGACCGGGAAGTCCTTATGCCTTATGCTGATAACACCGTCACGGGTTATATTTACCGGATCATAGGGATTATCCTTGATATTGTGTATGCTCGCTATATGAGCGCCTGTGTATATTCCACGGCGTTCCAGTATCTGAGCGCAGATGGCTCCCGCAAAGCAAAGTGGTATAGTAAGCCTCTGGGAAAAGTGTCCCTCGTCCCTGAGGTCGCTGAAGCCTCTGTATCTTACCGCTCCCGTGTAGTCAGCGTGTCCGGGACGGGCAAGCTTGTCAAGATTAGTATGCTGCGGCGCTTTGACTCCCACATTCTGTATGAATGCACACAGAGGAGTTCCGGTAGTGCGGTCGTTATATATACCGGACATAACATGAGGCATTATGTTTTCACGTCCGACAGCTTTCGTGCCGATACAGCGCCTTGCCATAAATCTTGAGATCTCATCAACATCTATAAATTCTCCGGAGGGCAAGTTGTCGATGGTGACACCGATAGCCGGTCCCTGTGATTCTCCGAATATGGATATTGAGATCCTGTTATTCCATATGGATGACATTCGCCTTACCTCCGAGGTCAATGTAGTCTCTAAAGAAATCGGGATAGGATTTTTCAGCAGCTTCTGCTCCCTTAATAATAACTTCGCCGTCCGTGCGTGTTGCAGCCACAGCAGCAGCCATTACTATGCGATGGTCTCCGGCACTGCTGATAACTCCGCCGTGCATAGCACCGGTAGGAGTGATAATAAGTCCGTCATCAGTAACACGGACGTCTCCGCCCAGCTCATTTAGCATAGCGGCAGTAGTAGCAAGACGGTCGCTCTCCTTGATTCTAAGTCTCTTGGCATTGTAAATGACAGATTCTCCGCTGCCGAAAGCTCCCAATACAGCCAGTACCGGCACAAGGTCCGGTATGTCTGAGCAGTCCGCACGGAAGCTTCCCAAGCTGCCGCCGATGCTCATATCCCTGATTATATCAAGTATCCTTCTGTCTCCCTGAACGCTTTCTGCTGACAGATTTCCTATTTCTATATCTGAGCCGAGGGCGTTGGCAACAAAGAAAAAAGCCGCTTGAGAATAATCTCCCTCGATCTTTTCATCGTGGGGGATATACTTCTGACCACCGCATATACGGAAGCCGTTTTCAGTCTCATCAACCGCTATTCCAAAGCGTTTGAGTATATCTATCGTTATATCAACATAGGGGCGCGATTCAAGATGCGAAGTAAGCATCAACTCGGAATCCTCGTCAAGAAGCGGCAGAGCAAACAGCAGTCCGGTTACAAACTGAGAGGAAACGTCTCCCTCGATCTCGTATCTTCCGCCTTCAAGTCTGCCTGCGATTCTGTAAGGCATTTTTTCGGTCAGAAAGCTTATGCCCTTCCTGCCGAGCTCGCGACTGTATATGTCTATCGGTCTTTCAGGGAGTCTGCCCCTGCCAAAAAACTCAGCCTCGATGCCAAGAGCTGCGGCTATGGGTATAACAAAGCGCAACGTTGAACCGCTCTCGTTGCAGTCAACAACAGCTTTTTTAGTACTGCTGCTTATGCCGTTAACTGTGACTGTACTGCCTGAAACAGTTATCTCAGCGCCCAGAGCTGACATTGCGCCTATCGTAGCCTCTATGTCCTTGGACATGGTAACTCCTCTGATGACAGAGCTTCCCTCCGCAAGGGAAGCGCATATTATAGCTCTGTGTGCACAGCTCTTGGATGCAGGTATCTCCACTCTGCCGCTGAGCAGCGACGGTTTTATGCAAATATCCATGCTCAGCCCTCCATAAGCTTCGAAAATTCTTCCATTGACACTTTTCTGATCTCAGCTTTTCCTATGGTATCGCAGACAATAAAGCTGATATTCCCGGACTCGCGCTTCTTGTCCTTTGAGCAGAAAGGCAGCAGTTCGTTCATGGGTATATCCGTGCCTGTGGGAAGTCCATACTGCAAAACGCACTTTCTCAGGCGAACTGCTGTCTCCGGAGAGGCAAATCTGTCCGTAATCATGCACATACCGGCAGCAACTCCCATTCCGTGGGAATAGCCGGTATAATTGTGCCAGCCCTCAAGAGCGTGTCCGAGAGTATGACCGAAATTGAGTATAAAGCGCTCGCCTCTGTCGAATTCGTCGTGCTCTACTACATCACGCTTAATGTCAATGCAGGCGTAAACAATCTCGTCCATGACCTCGTCTATCGTATTTATATCGTGCTGCTCTAAAACTGAAAACAGTTCGGCATCACGTATCATTCCGTATTTTATGACCTCTCCCATTCCCTCAGAAAGAGTCTCGCGGGAAAGCGTTTTCAGAGTGTCGCTGTCGCAGAGTACAAGAGCAGGCTGCTTGAAAGCGCCTACAAGGTTCTTTCCGCCCTTAATATCAATAGCGGTCTTTCCTCCAACCGAAGAATCCACCTGCGCCAGCAGAGTTGTGGGGATCTGGACGAATTCTACTCCGCGCAGATAGGAAGCTGCGGCAAAACCAGTAATATCTCCAACAACGCCGCCTCCAAGAGCTACTATTATGTCGCTTCTTGTAATGCCGCTCTCGCAGAGAAAATCGTATATCTTACAGAGATTAGCCAGATTCTTGGACTGTTCTCCGTTAGGGAAAACATACTCTGTGATCTCAAATCCGCTGTTATTCAGCGAGTCCTTAACAGTGTCAAGATAGAGTCCGGCAACTATATCGTCGGTTATTACAACAGCCTTCTTCGATTTTGTAACGGCTGATATATATTCGCCGCATGAAGAAAGACTTCCCCGCTGGATGACCACATCATAGGGGCAGCTTGTATTTACTCTTATCTTTTTCATTCAAAGGACCTCCGTACAGTACAAAACCGCGCTTAATCAACACTAAGCACGGTCAACACTACAAATATGTGTCCGGAACAGGCGCAAACAACGTCATAACGGAGCGGACAGATATTACTCATATATTCAGATGCGCAGCGTTTATCTTAATAAAACAAAAATATTATATCATATTTTCCAAATGATGTCAAGATTTATTTACTCCCGTAATATAATATAGTTGAAATTGTGAAATCACGCTATATTCAGTGAAATACGGCAAAAGCCGACAAAAAGACCGGAGCATTGCTCCGGTCCTGTATGTGCTATGCTTTCGAGGTGGTCTGCGCCTCTGCGGTGGTTTCCTCCACATAACTTATCTTCGACTTTGAAAGAGCTGATGTGAGCTCGTTCATAGCACTGTCTATGGCGTTATCATCGGTGATATGAACAAGCACCTTTCCTTCGATCTCGGCTGCCTTATTAACGAAAGCCTCGATGTCGATGCTGTTGTTCTCATAGATATACTTAGCACCGGAAACTGTCACATACACATCTGTCTGTGCAGCTTCCTTATTTGCGGAGGTAGTACTGTTTCCGGAGGATTTTCCGTCGCCGTCACCATCGCCCTTGCCTTTGCCCCACCAGCCAAAGTGGAAGCCCAGCAGAAATGCCAGTATTGCAAGGAGTATAAGTATTATCAACGCAATGAGACATCCGCCTCCTCTTTTCTTTACTACTACCTTCTCCTGCGGAGGCGGAGGGGGTGGAGCTCCATGTTTGCCGTGATTCTTTTTGCCATTTGCCATTTTAACTCTTCCTTTCATATTGAAGTATCAATATAGGTACAATAAAAGCTCTTGTAGACGTTTCTTACGCGTTCTACGGCTGCTTTGACGTTTTTTACGTGCTTGTATAGCGAATTCTTACTGTCGTAGACAAGCGCACACAGGATTATGTCATCCTCTTTTAGCCCAGCCTTCTGAAGTGCAGATATTATTAACTGATACATATCATCCTCAGAGGAAATAGAGGCTTTTCCAAGCTGCTCAGCATAGTTGCTCACATAAAGCATACCGTCGGTATCATATTTTATATTCAGCGTCACGAGCATTCCCTGCTCATATCCGTGGAGCGCCTTCTGAGTATCTGCGGCCTTCTTATCAACATTTTCAGCGATCTCCCAGACTCTTGCTATCTCGGCGTCAGTCTCTGCACGCACGCTATCAAGCTCGTCCTGTGTATCTGCAAGCTGTCTTTCCACCACGGAGACTCTGCTATCAGCCTCAGCCTTCGCCTGCTCGCTGCTGTCCTTGACACTCATCATTACCCAGAACAGCATTATCATTATTACATCGAGAAGAGCTGTAAGCTCGATAACGATTCCCTTGCTCTTGTGAAAGCCGTTCATCGCTTATCATCCCCGTAATTCAGCGCCTTGAGTATCTCCGCAACAGAATCCCTGTCGCTGATGATTATCTCGGATACTCTCTCATTCGGATCATCGTTCTTTACAGGCTCGATTATCTCTGTCGGAGGTTCGCAGACTTCCGCACGTTTAGGTGCCTCAGTCTGCTCAGGAACAGCAGTTGTGATACGGTCGGGAACATTGTTCCTGTCGAGGTACAGTGCAACTGTTTTTTCGTTATCCTCTATTTTAGCAGAAATAACTCCGTCGAGGAATTTGAAGATAATCGCAAAAATGAGTCCCCAGAATGTCGAAGTCAAGGCTCCGTAAAAATTGCCGGTAACATCTGTATCATCTGCCACGAGTCCGAGAAGCGATACAACCGTACCGAGGATTCCCAAAAGCGGGAAAATCCCAGTAAGATTAACGAATATCGAATAAAGCTTTCCGGTCTGATTTCTCATTGTAACTATGTCAGTCTCACGAAGTCCTGAAATATCCTTTTCAGCCTCTTTACGTGATGTTCCGCCGTCCGGGACATAAACTGTAAGGTGCATTTTGTCATACAGCCTGTCCGCCGACTGACGCAGCTTATAATACATGACTCCGGTGAGTACAGCCACTATGAATATGAGCAGATCATAGCCCCAGAAATTCATAAATATTACTGAAAATAATTTTTTCATAAGGATTCCTCCTTAATTTATATAATAGCACAATTGTATCAAAAAATCAAGAACTTTTTTGATTTTTTAATAAAATTTATGCAATAAAAAATCAGCTACTTTCACTTGACATTACTTGCTGTAATATGTTATAATATATCAGTTGAATGCCGGTGTGATGGAATTGGCAGACGTGTCGGACTCAAAATCC
>Ga0310690_10000435_pt1 | contig 90949 bp, 80 predicted proteins | sample AusTroGonzalo_MG_2_FD_207661 | JGI IMG/M metagenome (GOLD analysis project Ga0310690, IMG submission 207661) | Bovine rumen microbial communities from tropical cattle in Woodstock, Queensland, Australia - Gonzalo_04 (v2) (version 2) | ecosystem: Host-associated > Mammals > Digestive system >...
TTTCAACATTGGGTTTACCGCTCGCCACAAAAAGCACGCTTTCTTGTCTGTCGTTCTCTACATTGGCATTGGCTCCCGCCGCCAACAAATCTTTAACGATGGCTACGCTGCTGCCCGAAACAGCATACAGTAACGCATTATTGGCCGAGAAATCGCGGATATCCGGATTGGCTCCGCCCGCCAATAAAGCCTTTACCGCCTCTTCATTATTATTTTTTACGGCACTGATAAGCGCGGTAACATTATCGTGATTTTGGTGATTGACTTTGGCTCCGGCTTCCAACAAGGCTTTTATAGTCGCGGCACTGTCCGCTTTGGTGCTGACGATGGTAAGGGCCGTTTCTCCTTGGGCATCCGGCAAATCTACCGCCGCACCCGCTTTAATCAGTGCGCGCATGGCATTAAACGCACTCGCTTGCGCCCCATGGACCAAAGCCGTGTTTTCTTTTTTATCCATTTCGTTTATTACCGCGCCCCCGTCCAACAACGCTTGTATGATATCCACCGCGTTCTTTTGGCTGGCCAACATCAGCGGGGACACTCCGCCCTCGTCGGTTTTCTTAACCAGTGCGGGATCGGCCGCGATAACCGCTTTGACAATTTCCAAATTGCCCTTTTTAATGGCAACGGTTAAAATCGTATCTTTTTCGTATTCTTTGGTAAGCGAACCGTATTGCGCCAGTAACAGGTTGACCATTTCCGGCGAACCTTGTTCAACGGCTAAAAATATGAGCGGTACACCCTTTTCGTCTTTGGTATCGACAGACACCCCGTGCTTTAAGTAATATTGCACGGCTTTCATATCCCCCGCTTTGACGGCTTCGGGCATGGTCATAGTGGGTTTATAGCATGCCGATAACAACAGCACACCCAACACACTAAAAACAACTTTTCGGTTTAATTTCATAATTTCTCCCTGTTGTGTATTTTTATATATTCTACAATAATATAAGCCTAATTGGTGCCCACTTGCGCATTATGTTCTTGGTCGGGCGCGGTAAAATACTGGGGCTTTGCCATTTCCATCGCCCAACAAATCCAGTTAAACGGAATCAGTTCGCCGAATACATAAAAACTATGTACCGCCGTATTATATTTACTTTTATTCTTGCGGTAATCGCCTTCGGCTTTTATCACGCGGTTTTGTAACTTTTCAAATGCGGTACTCAGTTCTACTTCGGGGTGATCGCGCGTAACGGTAAAAATATATTTGAAAAGACGCGTGATGTTATCTTCGCGTGCAACGCGTTTATCCCACTCTGATGGGATTTGTTTAAGTTTATCCAATTCTTCTAATTTGACCGGATCAATATCATCTAATGTTTGAACGGCGTTAATTAACTGATCAATCAGTGCGGCGCGGTCTTTACTGGCCAAATCCAACCTTTGATAAGCCACCTTAACCGCCTTATTTAAGGCATTCATTTTGAAATAAGCAAAGCCGACGAGAAACAAACAACAACACAATATACCGAACAGAAACCACACCATAATTTATGTATACTCCTTGAATATCCTTGCGAGTACAAGGGAATTTGATTTATAAAAAAACAATCTGTTTCTCTATTAGTATAATTTAGAGCGAAAGAGAAATCAAGTCATATTTTTTTATTAAATATTTTAGCAAAAAGATTTTTATCCGTGTAAATTGATAAAATATAAGTATGGAACTCATTACACAAATCGCGGATATTTTCCTACATTTAGATACTTACCTTAACGCGTGGGCAGGCGCGTGGGGATACTGGACCTATGCGGTTATTTTTATTGTTATTTTCTGCGAAACGGGCCTTGTCGTAACGCCTTTTCTGCCGGGGGACTCTTTACTTTTTGCGTGCGGAGCGCTTGCCGCGTCAAAGGGGAGTGCGTTTAATTTACCTTTACTTTTGGCGGTCATTTACGCGGCGGCGGTACTGGGTGATTTTTGCAATTACGAAATCGGCAAGTATTTAGGACCCAAAGTGTTTACCAAAAAAGACAGCATTTTCTTAAACCAAAGCCACTTGCAAAAGGCCCATGCTTTCTATGAAAAATACGGCGGTAAAACGATTATTTTAGCGCGTTTTATTCCCATTATCCGCACGTTTGCGCCGTTTGTGGCGGGTATCGGGAAAATGGGCTATTTGCGTTTTGCTTCCTATAACTTAATCGGCGGCGCCTTATGGACGCTTTTATTTACACTAGGCGGCTACTTCTTTGCCGATTTGCCCGTTGTGCAAAAACATTTCCACTACGTACTTATCGTAATTATTGTGCTTTCCGTTTTACCCGCAGTGTATGAGTTTATCGCCGCTCGGCGTAAAAAATAATTATCTGGTCGGTTTTTTTAACGCGCCGATATCCACCGGCATTTTGCCTTTAGGTTCAATGTTACCCAGTAAAATATCGGCCGCAGTGGAGAGCGCATAGCGATTAAGGCCGTAGGTAGCCAAAATAGTATCCACTTCCGGATAGTTGGCAATATCGTAGGGGCTCATGGTAGAAACAAGTATCAAATCGGGGTGCTCCTGTAAAAGGGCGGATATGGCTTTGCGTTGGCTGATATTAAATTTATCGGCCCATTGTAAACTGGTAGCCACGACAACATCTGCCCCTTTGGCGCAATTCTGCGCGCGGCTGATATCGCGCGCACGCGGAGCCGAAGACGCATTATAAGTGCGCACTTTCCAACCTTTTTCCAAAAAAGGTTTGGCAAAATTGCTCAACTGGTCCGAAAAGCGCGCCGGCGCGAAAAATACCGCACATACCGTAGGCGTTTGATTATCGGTTTTAACGGGAACCACGTTTTTGCGGTTACGCACCAAGGTAACGGCCTGACGGGAAATTTCTTGTAATTCTTGACGAAATGCCTTTTCAATGGGGGCGGGCTTTGGTAAAGGGCCGCTGAGCAAACCGAGTTGCTTTTTGAGTTCAACAATCTTACGCGCCGAAATATTTACGCGCTCCTGCATATTTTGCGCCTGCACCTGTGCGAAAATTTTATCAAACGTGGCGCGCGGTTTAATATAACGTCCCAGTAAAATCATATCCGCGCCCGCTTCAAACGATTTGACCGCGCACCCCGCAATCGTGCAATAGGCCGTTGCGCTGCGCATATCCAAACTATCTGTTACCACCAACCCCTTAAAACCGAGTTCTCCGCGCAAAATATCATATAAGATTTTTTTGGAAAAGGTGGAAATATTTTTGTCATCAAACGCCGGATATAAAATATGACCGGTCATCACGCCGTCGGCACCCGCTTCAATGGCGCGCGCAAAAGGTTTCAAATGCACTTCGCGCAAAGTTTTTTCGTCCGCCTTTACCACCGGTACTTCAAAGTGCGAGTCGGTCTGTGTATCGCCGTGCCCCGGGTAGTGTTTGACCACGCTGACAATCCCCGCCGCCTGAAAACCGTGCATCATGGCCACTCCCATACGGGCTACTCCGTCGGGATCGGAGCCGAATGAACGCACCCCGATAATGGGGTTATGCGGGTTGCTGTTGACGTCTAATACCGGTGAAAAATTGATATGCACGCCCGCACGGCGTAATTCTTGCCCCGCCAAATAGGCCACCGCAGCCGTACTTTCTTCACTGCCGGCGGCGGAAAGCATAAGATTGGTCGGCAAATAATCAAACCCCAACGTAATGGGAGTATGGACCGTTCCGCCTTCGTAGTCAATGGAAATAAGTAACGGGATTTTATGCGGGCTTTTTTGCGCCCAACCCTGCAATTTTTCAATCAGTTTTTTGGTTTTGGAAAGCGAATAATTACCCCATTGGACAAGCACCCCGCCCATTTTGCCTTCTTCAATAAGCGGGCGGACCTGTTCGGCGCTGTCAATATCCACAAATACTACGAGCGTTTGGCCTACTTTTTCTTCGTCGGACAATTCATCAAAAACGTCCGCAAAGCCCCACGCGGCGCACGCACATAATAACGCCAAACAACACCACCATTTGCGCATCAGTTAACCTCAATAATCGGTATTTCCGCCGGTGCGAATAAACGCATGGGCACGCCCCAATAAAACATCCCCGAAGTAATGTATAACGGCATTCCGTCAACAAGATGCAGGCCGTAAATACGCGGGAATTGCATTTTTACAAAATAATTAAAAGGCCAAATTTGCCCGTTGTGGGTGTGTCCGCTGAGCATTAAATCAAACCCGTGTGCGGAGGCTTGTTCAGCATACAAAGGCGTGTGGCTGAGCAAAATGGACCCTTTGGAAGTATCCATTGTATTGAAAAGTGCTTCTATTTCCTGCGGGGCCAAACGCGCGGTAAGAATATCGCGCAAACCGGCAATTTGCACGCCGTTGGGGAGCGTAACGCTTTCATCTTCCAAAAGTGTAATATGCGCATCCTTAAAAAACTGCTTACTGTCGCCGTATCCCATATAATATTCGTGGTTGCCCAGCACGCCGTAACTGCCAAGCGGGGTATAAATTAACGAAATACGCACCGCATACCGCTCGCGGTTGGGGCCGAATTCAAACACGTCCCCGAGCACCAGTAAAATATCCGGTTTTTCCGCTTCCAAACGTTCTAAGGCTTGGTTAAAGCGTTTGAGCGAAACGCCCATCCCCAAGTGCGTATCGGACAATACCGCAATTTTCATTTGCGGCAACTGCGGCGAAGTAATGGAAATCCGTTTGATTTGCGGCACAGAATATCCGCTCCACAGCGCGTAAGCAATTACCCCGATCATCATATACACGCTTGTTTTGCCCATCCACGCCACAGGGCCGTGCACCACGTGCAACACGCCGTACAATGCCAAAAACATTATACTAATCACACACGCCAGAAACACCGCCCCCAGCCAAATATACGCAAAGTGGTACATATCCTGCGCGACAAAGCCTTCCCAATGGGAATTGGAATAATACAAAGCGTACAGGAAAACACCCGCAAAACACAAAGGCAAAATTTTAACGGGCATCATCCAAGAAGGGAGTTGAAAAGCCAACTTAAACCATGTTCCGATAACCAGTTGCATGAGCCAAACAATAACCGCACTAATGATAAAAAATAAACCCATATCCAAACCTCGCAAAAAATTATAGATACTTATATTGTAAAAAATTTCTCATAAAGAAGTATAATATTATTATCTGCATATTCTAAAAAGAGGATTTATTTTTATGAGCGTACGCGTAAGATTCGCACCTTCCCCGACGGGGTTTTTACATATCGGCGGCGTAAGAACCGCATTATTTAACTATTTATTTGCCAAACGCAACAACGGCACTTTCCTGCTGCGCATAGAAGATACCGACGAAGAACGTTCCACACAAGCATCCACAGACGCGATTTTTGAAGGGATGCAATGGATGAATTTATTGTGGGACGAAGGCCCTATGCCCGACGGCACAAATAAAGGCCCCGACGCGCCTTACTATCAGGCCATCCGCGCGGACCAAGGAATTTATAAAAAATATATTGACCAACTCTTAGCCGAAGGCAAAGCCTACAAATGCTATTGCACCGAAGAAGAATTGGAAGAAAACCGCCAAAAATGTTTGGCCGAACACCGCCCGCCCAAATACAGCGGCAAATGCGCGCATTTAACTAAAGAAGAACAACAAGCATTAGAAGCACAAGGGCGCAAATACGTCATCCGTTTCCGTATGCCGCAAGAGGGCGACGTGGAGTGGGACGACCTTATCCGCGGGCACGTCAAATTTGCAAGTAAAGACTTATATGATTTGGTTATCCAAAAAACAAGCGGCTACCCGACGTACAACTTTGCCGTCGTGGTAGATGACCACTTAATGCGTATGACCCACGTTATCCGCGGTGATGACCACATTTCCAACACGCCCGCGCAAATCCAAATCTACCGCGCACTGGGTTGGAAAGAACCGATTTTCGCGCACTTGTCTATGATTCACGGGCCGGACGGCAAAAAACTTTCCAAACGCCACGGCGCAACCAACGTAGTGGAATTTAGAAATATGGGTTATTTGCCCGAAGCACTCAAAAACTATTTGGCGCTTTTAGGGTGGGCGACCAGCGACTCACAACAAATTTTTGCCCCCGGCGAATTGGAACAGAAATTTGATATTTCCGGTTGTCAACCAAGCCCCGCGGTAATGGACCCCGAAAAACTCAACTGGATGAATGGGGAATATATCCGCCAAACACCGCTTACGCGCCTGACCGATTTGGCCTTGCCGTTTATTGAAAAAGCGGGCATCAATATCGGCGGTGTGGACCGCGCGCGCTTGGAAGGAATTATCGGGCTGGAACAAGAAAAATACAAACTTTTAACCGAAATTCCCGATTTAATCCGTTTCTTTTTTGAAGAACCCATTTTTGAGCAGGAAGCATTGGATAAGGTGTTTGCTAAACCCGAAGCCAAAGACGTCCTGACGGGGATTGCCAAAGCATACGCCGAACTTCCCGAATTTACGGACGTTAAATTAGAAGAAGTCTCCCGCGCCTACGCTAAAGCAAATGGTTTCAAAGCGGGGCAGATTTTCCATCCGGTGCGCGTTGCGGTGTCTGGGCGCACACACGGGCCGACGTTATTTAAGATGTTGGAATATATGGGGCGCGAAAAAGTACTTGCGCGCTTACAAAACGCATTAAAATATTGTAAATAACATGAAATATTGGCTGTTTGACGGGAGTGATATTATCGGGCCTTTTTCCCTGCAAGAACTGGCAGGGAAAAGGGGGTTTTCGTCTTCCAGCCTAGTCTGCCCCGACGGATTTAGCGATCAAGCAGACCATTGGCAACTGGCTTCTACTTTTGCCGAGTTGCAACCCGTTTTAAACGGCGAACCGCTGCCCGAAGAAAAGCCGCAAACACCGGCCGACGCGCCCGTAGAAGTGGATGAAACCCCCACGGGCAGTGATGTGTCGTTGCGTTTGCCGTTGACCCCCGGCAAAGCGGGCCCTATTGAAGAATATTTCAATACGATTAAAGGGGAAGATTTGGGGAATATTTTAGGTATTCCAGACCCCAACGAAAATACGGATGCCGATTTGGCACGGGTGATAGAAAACGAACTGGTCAATCTTCCCGATAAGGAAGTGTACGAGCCTTTCCATCAGCCGGTAGCGGATACCACCGCCCAACCCGCGCCGCAACCGGTTAAACAAACCCCCGCGCCGAAAGCGCAAGAGGTTGATACAAAACCCGCTTCCGCGCCGCAACAGGATCCGGCAAAACAGGCGCAAACCGCGCCGAAAAACGCGCAAGCACCTGCCCAAAAGGCTCCGGCTCCCAAGCCTGCGCAAGGGGCCAAAAAACAAAATACGGGAACTGCTAAACCGGCCGCCCAACCCGTTAAACAAGCGGGTACTAAACAAGCGTCCAAATCCGCCGCGTCCCAAAGCGCGCGCCCGAATGGTTCAACCAATAAACCGGCGGCCGCTCAACCCGCGCCGGCCAAAAAACAACCGCCCGTTAAAAATAAACCGGCCGCAACCCAAGTGCAAACAACTTCTCAAACCATTACCAAAGGGGAAGTGGAAATAGAAAAATTTGATACCGGCCGCCAAGAAGTAGATTTTTCGGACTATAGCGACCAAATTGACTCCAACGCTTGCGGCGCTGCCCGCCAAGAAGAGCCTACACCCGCCAAACCGGCCCGTTCCCAATGGCTTATGGCGATACTGGCGTGTTTACTGCTTTTTGTATTGGTTAATTTACTGGTAAAAGATAAGGATTATACGGGCGAGATTATTTATTCGGCTAAAAATTTCGTGCAGGACATTTGGCCCGCCCGCTTTACGGGAAGTGCTACTGCCGCGCTGGCCGAAACCCAAGCACCCGCCGCCCCGCAAGAGCAACCTTTACGCTCGGTGGCGGAAACGTTAACCCCCTTGCCGGCGGTTGCCTTGTTGCCCGCGCAAAACGAAGAAGCCGATTTGCGCTCCCCGTATGCCGAGCCGGAAAATGACGAAAGCACCGATTTGACCATTACCGAAGGCGTCCCGCTGACTCCGGCGCAAACGGCTTTACTCGCCGTACAGAATTATCAACTGCCCAACGGACGCGGCAACATCAAAGACTATTTACAAAATTATTACGCTCCGCAATTTGATAAAGGCTACGAAGCGGACTGGTCCGTTGCCTTACTGCATAAGAATATTTATATCGTGCAGTACCGCCTGACCAAAACGCGCACCGAGCCGATTGTATACGTATTTCAGGCGGACGGCGAAAAAGGCCTATTGACGGGAGCGCTCAATAATATTACACTAGATTTAGTTGGTAAAATTCAGCAGTAGCGAGGGTTATTATGATTTTAATGGACGACTTATTTTCACTGATGAAGTCTAAAAACGCATCAGATATTCACTTGGCAGTAGGGGTTCCCCCCGTATTGCGTATTCAAGGGCGCTTGTATGCCACGCAATTTGAAGCGCTCACCAAAGAAAGTGCGCAAACACTCATTTATTCCATTATGACCGACGAACAGCGTCAACAATTTGAAGAAGAATGGGAGTTGGACTTTTCCTTCGGGCTTAAAGATTTAGGCCGTTTGCGTGTAAACGTTTTCCGCGAGAAAGGTTGTATAGCCGCCGCTTTGCGTTCCATTCCCAACGAATTTAAGAGTTTTGAAGAACTCAACTTGCCGCCCGTAGTACACAACATTATGAAGTTAAATAAAGGGTTGGTACTCGTTACGGGGGCGACAGGGTCCGGTAAATCTACGTCTTTAGCGAGTATGATTAACTACCTCAACACCCACGAGAGTAACCACATTTTAACCGTGGAAGACCCTATCGAATTTGTGCACCCGCATAAACGCAGTATCGTTAACCAGCGCGAAGTAGGCGGGGATACCAAATCATTTGCCGCGGCCTTAAAACACTTCTTGCGTCAGGATCCGGATATCATCTTAGTCGGCGAGTTGCGCGACCGCGAAACCATGGAAGCGTGCCTCACCTTAGCCGAAACGGGTCACTTGGTGTTTGCCACCTTGCACACTAACGACGCCGTACAATCTATTAACCGCATTATTGACGTATTTCCCCCGAACCAACAACCGCAGATTCGTACGCAGTTGTCGTTCGTAATTGAAGCGATTTTGTCCCAGCAGTTAATACCGGACTTGCAAGGCAAACGCGCCATGGCGTGCGAAGTGTTACTGGCCAACCCTGCCGTGCGCAACTTAATCCGCGACGGCAAAGCCGAACAAATTCTTTCCACCATGCAAACCAGTGCCAGCATGGGCATGATCACCATGAACGAAGCCTTGGCGAATTTGTATATCAACAAACGCATCAGTTATCAAGAAGCGTTGCGCCACTCCGGCGATAGCGCAGGGCTTAAAGCCCTTTTAACCCAGCGCTTGGGGACGTCCAACTTCAAATAAATTCACTTAAAAAGCCCACTCCGAACAAGTGGGCTTTTTATACTTCTAACAACTATTTAATAAACGGAGTCATTTTATGGACATTATAGAAGCAAGTAAAAAAGGTAACGTTAAAGAACTTAAAAATCTTATGGCAACCAATGCCGACGTGAACACCAAAAATGCCACCGGCGCCACCGCCTTGATGTGGGCGAGTGATAAGAGACATCACAAAATCGTTAAAATGCTTTTAGAGCACGGGGCGGACGTAAACGCCCGCGAAGAGCAACATGGTTATACGGCATTAATATTGGCCGCCCAACAAGGCCACACCAATATCATCAAATTACTCTTATCAAACGGGGCCGATATCAACACTAAAGATAATACCGGCGCCACCGCCTTGATGTGGGCTTGTTTCAAAAATAATGATAAAGCCGTAAAACTGCTTTTGGAAAAGGGCGCCGATATCAACGCCAAAAACAATAACGGCAGTACGGCTTTAATCAATACCATCGGCAAAGGACACACCGAAATTGTCAAACTGCTTTTAGACAACGGCGCCAACGTTAACGACAAAATGAATAAAGGCTTTACGGCCTTGCATTTAGCCACCCTGCAAGGGCACCGCGACATTGTCAAACTGCTTTTGGAACGCGGGGCCGATATTAACGCCGTCAATGATATCGGTGTAACGACGTTAATGCAAGCCACTAAATCTTCCGCCCTCGTCAAATTGCTTTTGGAAAACGGGGCGGATGTCAACGCCCGGGCATCCAATAGTTGGATGGCCTTAATGTGCGCCGCTTATGAAGGGAACCCCGAATCGGTCAAATTGCTTTTGGAAAAGGGCGCCGATATCAACGCCCAACTGCACAACGGGTGGACCGCTTTGATGTGTGCAGTTTCCAACGGACACGGCGACGTGGTCAAACTGCTTTTGGAAAAGGGAGCCCGTGTGGACTTAACCAGTGAAAATAATGTAACGGCACTCGCGCTGGCCAATGCAGACGGCCGCACCGAAATTGCCGCGGCCTTAAAACAAGCGGGCGCGCAAAAATAACCCGCGTATTCTCTCCACTAAAAAGCCCCCCTTTTATAAGGGGGCTTTTTTATGATAGCATAGCACAAAATGTGTTATTTCTTTTCTACTTCCTGCCCGTTGGGTGTGTCCTTTACGGCATACCCGAGCGCACTGATGGCACCGCGCAATTCGTCGGACTTTTTCCAATCTTTGGCTTGGCGCGCGGCGGCGCGGGCGGTCAGCAAGGCCTGCACCTCGGAGGGGATTTCCTGCGGTTTTTCTTCGGGGGCGCAAAATAAATCCAACGCGAGTATCGTGTCCGCAAATTCCAAGAAGTAGCGTTTTTCGGCAGCGCTCAGGCCGTTATCGCGCAAACTCTCCCACACCAGTGCCAAGGCTTTGGGCGCATTGATGTCGTCTTGCATGGCAGATACAAATTTATCTTTCCACGCTTGCGCGCCGGCGGTATTTTCCGCTTTGTCGCACGCGTTTTTAATTTGCAGTGCCTGTGCGCGCAAATTCTTCAAACTCTTAGATGCCGCGTCTAAACTTTCGTAGGAAAATTCCAACTGCGTGCGGTAGTGCGCGCTCAAACACAAATAGCGGTAAGCAAGCGGGTCATAGCCTTTTTGTTTTAACGTGTCTAACGTAACAAACGTACCGCCCGATTTACTCATTTTGCCCGAGCGCAAAATTAAAAATTCTCCATGCACCCAATAGTTTACGTATTTTTGGCCCGTAGCGGCTTCGCTTTGGGCGATTTCGTTGGTGTGGTGGATGGTGACGTGGTCAATGCCGCCGCAATGGATATCCAGCGTATGGCCCAAATACTTCATAGCCATGGCTGAGCACTCAATGTGCCAGCCCGGAAAACCAACCCCCCACGGGGAGTCCCACTCCATTTGGCGTTTTTTATCTTTGGGTGAAAATTTCCACAAGGCAAAATCGGTGGGGTTTTTCTTTTCCCCCATATCCACGCGCGCGCCTTCCTGCAGGCCGCTGATACGTGCATGTCCCACTAGTGCATCATAACGGGCAAATTTAGACGTATCGTAATAAATGCCGTCGGACGTGCGGTAGGTATAGCCTTTATCTTGCAAGGTTTGAACCAACGCAATCATCTCGGGGATGTGCGTGGTGGCACGGCAGACAATGGTGGGGTGGGTACAATGCAACGCATCGTAATCCTGCCAGAATTTATCTTCGTAAAAGCGGGCAATTTCAAACGCGCTTTTGCCTTCGCGCGCAGCGCCCACTTCCATTTTATCTTCGCCGTCGTCGGAATCGGATACCAAATGCCCCACGTCGGTTACGTTCATCACGTGTTTTAACTCGTAGGACAAACGCAACGTGCGCGCCAGTAAATCTTCAAAAATATACGTGCGCAAATTGCCGATATGGGCAAAATTATAAACCGTCGGCCCGCAGCAATACATCGTAACCTGTTGCGGGTTTTGTGGCTTAAATTCATCCTTGCGGTGCGAAGCGGTATTGTACAAAAACATACTTAGCGCTCCGCGCGCATGAGCCGGATAAATTCGCTGGAAATATTCTTAAAGAACATATTGCAAGCGGCTTGCCCTTCTTGGTTGGCGGCGAGTTCACTCATTTTGCACGTTACTTCAATTTCGGAAAGCGGGTTGACCGAACCGATACTGCTCATGGCATAAGTAAAACCGGCAGGGTGATATTCTTGCAACGTGTCCATGTATGATTTTTCCAACGCCTGTTGGAAAAGGGTCATTTCGTGGCGGGTGGCGGAAGCGCCTAATTTGAATTTATGGGTAGAAACTTTTACCACTACGTCGCCGTATAAGCCGTACATGGAAGAAACACTCTCGGCCGTAAAATCTTCGTCTGCGGAAACTTCCGTTTCCTGCGTTTGGCTCTGTTCCATATACGCCGTTACCGACGGGCTTAACGCGGGGATATCGTACGAGGTAAACTCGTACGTGGCTTCCTGTTGCGGGGCCGGTGCGAAATAATCAATATTCTGCGTAATTTTTTTGCGCCCCGTATTACACGCACTGATGAGTACGGCGGCGAGTGCGATTAACAACAAACGTCCTTTCATTTTTGACTCCTTATTTTTAATGTGGCAACGGCTTGGCACATGGCCGCTTCGCCGCGGCCGATTTCGCCAAGTCCTTCATGACTTTTAGATTTGAAACTGACCGCTTCCAACGGGACTTCAAACACATCCGCAAGTGAACGGCGTATTTTATCGTAGTGCGGGCTTATTTTGGGCGATTGGATAATCAACGTAGCGTCTATATGTTCAATAGAGGCCGCTTTTTCTTTGACAATACGCAGCACTTCTTTGACGATTTTTTGACTGCTGATGCCCTTAATACTGGGGTCGCTCGGCGGGAATAACAAGCCGATTTCCCCCGCACACAACGCCCCTAAAACCGCGTCGCAAACAGCGTGCAACACTAAATCGCCGTCCGAGTGGCCCACAAAACCTTTGGGGTAAATCATCTCCGTCCCGCCGATAAACATTTTAAGCCCGAATTGCATTTGGTGGATATCAAACCCGAAACCGGTGCGCTGCACAAACTTATCTTCCACCAGCGCACGCATAAAGGTTAAATCTTCGGGGGTGGTTAATTTGGTGTTGCGGTAGTCCGAAAGGACCAACTGCACTTTCACCCCTAATTTTTCCACTAACTGCGATTCGTCCGTAGCGTCTTTTTCCGCGCCGTATTTTTCTAATGCACGCGCTAACAATTCGCGCTGATAGCACTGCGGCGTTTGCGCGGCCCACAAGGTGCTGCGGTCCAACGTTTCGGTTACTTGGCCGTCCTGCCCTTTTTTGATGGTATCTTTTACCGGTACTGCGAGCACCGCCGCGCCGTGTTCGCGGGCAACGGCTAAACATTGTTCAATTTTATCGGGGTCCACGAGCGGACGTGCCCCGTCATGTACCGCCACTACTTCCAACTCGGGGTCGGTTAAAATAAATCCGTTCTGCACCGAACGCATACGCGTATCTCCGGCGGAAACAAATTCCACATCTAACCCGTATTCTTTAATCGGTGCGCGGTTTTCAACGTCGGTTACCACGATAATTTGTTTGACCGAAGGGCTGTTCTTAAAGGCTTCTATGCTATGGACCAAAACGGGTTTATCCCCGATGGGTAACATTTGTTTGGGTTGCCCCATACGTTCGCCGCGGCCGCCCGCAACGATAATGACCGAAGCATAAGGCTTTACTACTTCTATCGGATTGGTTTCTGTTGTCATATTATTTGATATTGGCAAATATCATGCGCCCCGAAGGAGTTTGGTAAATGGAGTAAACCGACACTTCCACCCGTTTGCCGATGGATTTGCGTCCGTTTTCCACTACGACCATAGTGCCGTCGTCCAAGTAGCCGATACCTTGTTCTTTTTCTTTGCCGTCTTTCATCACGAATAAAGACATCGTTTCCCCGGGCAGCACCACAGGTTTAAGTGCCGTTGCCAAATCGGCAATATTCAGCACAACTACGTTATATAATGTGGCAATTTTATTGATTTCAAAACTTAATGTAACCACTTCGGCATCTAAACTTTTGGCCAGTTTGACGATTTTTTCGTCCAAATCTTTTCCTTTGGGGTTCTTGCCGGTAAAGCGCACTTCTATTTCTTTATTTTTTTGCAAGCGGGCAATAACTTCCTTGGCGCGTTTGGCTTTGGCTTGTTCCAACTTATCGCGGCCGGAGAGCATGGAGTCCATAGCGTCGGTTACAAAGGTAGGAATAACGATAATTCCCGATAAAAAGTTAATCTGGCACAAATCTACAATACGCCCGTCAATCAAAGAGGATAAATCCACCACTTTTAAGTGGCGCCCCTTATAGGAAAGGCCTTCCAATTCGCGCGATTTCCACAACGCGGCCACCAACCCAAACACGGTAAGCCCGACGCGCACATAATCCCTATAACGGAACCAATCGGCATAACCGCCGCCCAACGTTTCCATACAATAGGCAATCAGGGTATAGACGATTAACCCGATGACCACCCCCGTACAGGCAATCATCAGTTTAATCAGGCGCATACGCTTGAAAAATGCTTCGCCGATAACAACAATTACCCCGCACAACAGCCCCGTGCCCAAGGCAATCCACCGGTCCCAATCCGTGGGACAGATGGTCCAAATGTTCCACATCAGGAACGGAAATGCAAACAACGTGCAAATACGAAAAATCCAAATAGGCATTTTTTCTCCTTAAATAATGAAATAACAACTAAAATACATACTCTCTATTATTTTACCACTTTACAGCGCATTACGCACATTTTTAGCGCAATTTGAGTGTTAAATCGTTCAGGTCCGCGAGTTCGGCCAATTTAAGCGTACCTAAATTTTGCTTTTCGTCTTTGGAAACAAGCGCGCAATACGCTTTGGTAAAACCCAAACGCCGGGCTTCTTCCAAGCGGCGGTCAATAAGCGGCACTTTAGACACTTGCCCCAAAATGCCCACTTCGGCGCAAAATACGCTCTCGTGCGAAAGGGCAATATCCTTACACGAACTGATAACCGCCGCGCATACGGCTAAATCAAGCGCGGGGTCTTTGAGTTTCACGCCGCCCGCCACATTGACGTAAATATCTTTATTATCCAGCGGCAGGCCGGTATGCTTTTCCAATGCGGCAAAAAGCATTAAACAGCGGTTCAAATCCACCCCGGTTGCCACGCGGCGCGGAAACGGATAGCGCGTCGGGCAGACAAGGGCTTGAATTTCGGTCAGTAACGGGCGAGAGCCTTCCAGCGCAAGTGCATACGCGCGCCCTTTCATGGCCGTTCGGCGCGAAGTTTGCGAGAAATACTCGCTCGCGTTATCTATGCCCAAAAGCCCGCGCGCGGTCATCTTGAATAGGCCGATTTCCCCCGTAGAACCGAAGCGGTTTTTGTGCGGACGCAACAGGCGCAACACGTTATCTTTTTCCGTATCAAAATAGAGCACACAATCTACCATGTGCTCCAAAATTTTAGGGCCGGCCAGTTCGCCGTCTTTGGTAACGTGCCCGAGCACAAAGGTAATAATGCCCTGCGGTTTGCACAAACGCACCAGTTCGCCCGTGCACTCGCGCACCTGCGCCACACTCCCCGCCGAAGAGGTAAATTCGGGGTGGTACATGGTTTGGATAGAATCTAAAATCAGCACTTCGGGTTTTTCATTTTGCACCGCTTCCACGATTTTTTGAATATCGGTTTCACAATGCAAAAAGATATTTTCCCCTCTGATGCCCAAGCGCTCGGCGCGGCCGGAGATTTGGCCGATACTTTCTTCGCCCGAAATATAGAGCACTTTATAGTTTTCCGCCAGCGCACCCGCCACTTGCAACATCAGCGTAGATTTGCCGATACCGGGGGCCCCCGCCAAAAGCGTTAATTGCCCTTTTACGAGCCCGCCGCCGAGCATGCGGTCAAACTCACCGATACCGGTAGCAATACGGGCTTCTTTGACGGCTTTGCTCTGCGATAATTTCACAATATCGGAAGAAAAATTGGTAAAACTGCGCGTGCGCGCGGGTGCTTTTTTACTTTCCTGCGCTTTTACTTCTTCTACTAAACTATTCCATGCGCCGCAACTCGGGCACTTACCGGCCCATTTAGGGGATTCAAAACCGCATTGTTGGCAAACAAACAGGGTTTTGAATTTCGTCATGACTTACTCCCCGCGACGGCCGCCAACCCGAAGAACGACGAAATATCTTGGTCGTTAAACATCACATTGGCTTTAATGGCAAAATTGTTCGTTTCCAACGCGTCGCGCTGCCATGCACCCACCTTAAAGAAGCGGTTAAAGCGGAAGTCCACCCCGTAACTGATATTGGCTTTATTAAAGCGGCGCCCGTTAATGACGCGGTCGCGCCCGAAATCGGTAAATTCGCCGCCGACGGTTAAGCGTTTCCAAAAGTCACTCTTATAGAACGGCGTTAACTCCAGCGCCACACCGCCCGAACCGCGGATAAGGCCGGCGGAGAATTGAGCCCACTCGTTATATAAGCCGAGGCGCAAATCAAATTTATTTTTCTCTAAATAGTCGTTTTTCTTCATGGTGTCGTCTTCGTTACCCAAGTTGGCTAACCCCGCGCGGTAGAACGTATATCCGCTGGGCGTATAGACGTCTAGGGCCAAGTCGCTTGAAGATACGTGGGCGCTGGGCATATAGAAGAAATCATAATCCCAATACACTTGAAATTTTTTCATTTTGCCCACCACGTCTTTTACTTCGCGAATCGTGGTGTGCAAGTCGGCCACGCTTTGTTTAACTTCTTCCTTCATTTCGGGGTCTTTGAGCAAACTGCCGATTACGCCCTCTCCTTCGTCTAAACTGGTCATTAAATCGTTTAGGCGGCCGGTGGCGTCGTCCACGTTTTTAAGCGAATCGGTAATATAGGGTTTCATGGAAAGGAGCATTTGGTTGAGGTTAACCGATAATTGGCGCAATTCCGAAAGCGTTTGGTTGAGTTGTTCGCCCAGTCCGCCGTTGTCGCTGATGCTTTCCACTAATTGTTGCACGCTTTGCATAGTATCGTGGATTTGTTGACCGAGTATGCCGTTATTATTAACGCTGTCCACAAAATCTTTAATACTGCCCATGGTCTGCGTAACCATCACGTCCATAGGGATTTCGTCCACCCCTAAAATATACTCGTTGGGTTTATAAACCGGTGCGGTGGGTGTGCCCTGCACGACTTTTAAGTATTTGTTACCGATAATACCGTTCATGGCGACCGAAAACTGCGCCCCGCGGTGAATAGCGGTGCCTTCGTGGATTTGCGCCACCACGATTACGTCGCCGTTTTCAATTTTAATTTGGCTGACTTTCCCCACTTCCACACCGGACAATTTTACTGCCGCTTTGACGGGCAAGCCCGATACGTCGGCAAATTTAATGTTCAAATCATACATTTTGGTAACGGACAACCCGCCCAAAAAATAAAGCGAGAAGCCGAATAAGGCCAGCCCTACTATGGTAAAAATACCTAATTTTGTTTCCGGTTTCATAATACTCCTTAAATATATCTTTTAATCTTTTGAAAAATTACTCTTTCATTAACTTCATTTGGATAGGCCCCTGACTGCTGCCCGTTACGAACTGGCGTACATAGGGGTTATCCGTTGTGCGAAATTCTTCGGGCGTACCGCACAGCAAAATGTGCCCTTCGTAGAGAAAGGCAATCTGGTCCGCAATCTTAAAGGCGGAGCGCATATCGTGCGTAATCACCACCGAAGTAACGCCGAGTTTATTTTTCAAATCTATAATCAAATCGCTGATAATGTCCGACATGATCGGGTCCAAGCCGGTAGTCGGCTCATCATACAAAATAACTTCCGGCTCAACGGCCAGTACGCGCGCTAAACTCACGCGTTTTTTCATCCCGCCGGAGAGTTCACTGGGGTTTAACTTGGCCACGTCCGCCTGTAACCCGACCAGTGCTAATTTTTCGCGAATAATTTTGGGATAATTTTTTCGGGGTACGTCCGTTAAATATTTAAGCCCGAACGTTACGTTTTCCCCCACACTCATGGAGTCAAACAGCGCCCCTTCCTGAAACAGATACCCGAAGCGGCGGCGCAATTTGGCCAGTTCCACTTCGCTGCGGATTTTAGTGATATCTTTGCCGTCCACCAAAATTTGTCCGCCGTCGGCTTGCAACAGGCCGATTAAACATTTAATGGTGGTACTTTTGCCCGAGCCCGAGCCGCCTAAAATACACGTTGTTTTGCCTTTGGGGATGGTCAAACTCACGTCCTTTAAGACGTGTTTTTCGCCGAATACTTTTTTAAGGTGTTTTATCTCAATCATCCTACACCCCCAACGCCGTCAAAATGGCGGTTAAGAAATAATCTAACACGAGCACGAGCACAATGGTGGTAACGACGGCTCCGGTAGTGGATTTGCCCACCCCTTCCGCGCCGCCGCGCGTGCTGATACCTTTATAGCAACACACCGTGCCTATCATAAAGGCAAAAATAAAGGTTTTGATAAACCCGTGCATAAAATCGCCCACGTCCATAAACGTGGTAATATCGCTCAAATACACTTCGCCGGGTACGCCCAAGGCATACACCGCCACCAAATACCCGCCGATAATACCGAACAGGTTGGAAAATAACGTCAAAATCGGCATGGTAAACATAAACGCGAACATCCGCGGGATAACTAAATAGCGTATCGGGTTGGTGCCGAGGGTATAAAGCGCATCTATCTGCTCGGTAACGGCCATGGTGCCGATTTGCGCCGTAACCGCGGCGCCCGCGCGGCCGGAAACCACCACGCTGGTGAGCACCGGGCCTAACTCGCGGATAAGCGAGAAAGCCACAATCGTGCCCACAAAAATTGGGTCGCCGAAGATATTGCCGATCGTGTTACCCGCTTGCAAGGCGAGCACCATACCGGTAAATAAACTTGTCAGCGCGGTAACGCCGAGCGACTCTACGCCGATAATTACGCACTGGTTAACCGCCTGATAAAATTCAAAACGCGAGTGTGTCAGCCAAAACAGGCACGAGCGCACCATTTTGGTCGCGCCGCCCACTTGGCCTAACATATCCCCCACGTATTTACCTATTGCGTAAAACATTATTTCTTATATATCCTCGGTACGCGCGCGTTTAACTGCGTGCAAATTTCATAATCAATGGTCCCCGCTTTTTGCGCGAGTTCGCCAAGCGTAATTTCTTCCGCGCCCTGCCGCCCCACTAAAACTACTTCTTCGCCCACTGCGCTATCCGGCACGGCGGAAATATCCGCCATCATCATATCCATGGTAATGTTGCCGATAACGGGGCAACGTACCCCTTTGATAAGCACCTGCGTTTTGCCCGAAAGCGCACGCATATAGCCGTCCCCGTACCCGACGGGCAAGGTGGCTACTTTAAGGGGTTTGGCGGCGTGGAAACTGCGGTTATAACTGACGCTGTTTCCGGCGGGTAAATCTTTTACGTACACGATACGCGTTTTCAGGCTCAGTACCGGCTCGTAGCCGTTTTCCAAGCCGTAAATGCTGTGTCCGGGGCGCACCATGGTGTAGTGGGCGTCGGGGCGCAACGCGATAGCCGCGGACGCTTCCGCGTGCACATAGGGCACGCTGATATTTTTTAGTTTCATCCCCGTTAACGTATCGCGAAAATAGCCGATTTGTTCTTCGGTAAAGGCCGCGTCACTCCCGACCGCGCACAAATGCGTAAATACGCCTTCCAATACCACGTGCGGGTTCGCGTGTAAAAATTCAATCACTTTCATGACCCCGCCGCGACGCGTGCCGATACGCCCCATGCCCGTATCTTGTTTCACGTGGCAACGGGCTTTTTTGCCTAATTTTTCGGCAATTTTAACGACCGATTCGGCGGCTTGTAAACTGGCTATCGTAACGGCTAAATCGTATTTAATCGCATATTCAAAGGCTTCAAACGGGAAAATACTGCCCAGCACCAAAACGGGCAAGGTAAGCCCCGCTTCGCGCAAGGCAATTCCTTCTTCTACCGACGCTACCCCGAAAAAATCCGCCAGTTTATTTTCTTCAATAAATTGCCCTACTGGGGTTGCTCCGTGCCCGTACGCATTGGCTTTTAAGATAGCCAAAATGCGGACATCATCCCCCACTTGCGTGCGTATTTGTTTTAAGTTGCGCGCCAGTTTAGTGAGGTCAACTTCCGCAAAGGTAGGGCGTAAAATCGGCAGCATATTATTCCGGCGGCTCCATCAGTTCGGTTTGTCTGGGTACGGCATTTTGCACGTCTTCCATACTCTGCGGCGCAGGGTCGGTAAAGAGCGAAAATTTAGATAAAAACCGCGCCGCCACATCTCCCACCGGCCCGTTACGTTGTTTAGCCACGATAAGCGTGGTTTGGTCCTGCTCTACGGGGGCGGTGTCCTCGGGGATATCGCCTTTGGCATTTTTCTTATCGTTATACCATTTGCGGTAAATCAGCACGACTACGTCGGCGTCCTGCTCAATGGATCCCGATTCGCGCAAGTCGGAAAGTTGCGGCCGGTTGCCCATACGCGTTTTATCTTCGGTGTTACGGCTCAACTGCGAAAGCGCAATCACCGGCACATTTAACGTACGCGCCAAATCTTTAAGCATACGGGAAATTTCACTTACTTCCTGTTGGCGGCTTTCAAAACGCCCGCTGCCGCGAAGCAGTTGCAAATAGTCAATGATAATCAGGCCCAGTTCTTTGCCCTGTTTTTTGAGTTCGGTGGCCAAGCGGCGCGAACGCATACGGACCTCGGTAATGCTCAGGCCGGACGTATCGTCAATATGGATAGGGGCTTTTTCCAAAAATCCTTTAACGCGGGTTAAGTCCACCCATTTGGACGCGTCAAAAAACCCGCTGGAGAGTTGTTGCCCTTCCACCATAGCCGCGGAAGAATACATACGCTGCATCAGTTGCCAGCGGCTCATTTCCAAGGAAAACACCGCCACTGCCGTATTAGCGTTAACGGCAGCGTGATAGGCAATATTAAGCGCGAGCGCGGTTTTACCCGTACCCGGACGCGCGCCCACAATGATTAAATCGGACTTGCGAAACCCGCCGGTTTTTTGGTCCAACCCTTTCAGGCCCGAGGGGACCCCGCGCAATAAATTTTTATGCTTGCTGGCTTCTTCAAACATCCCTAAAGAAACCGGCGCCAATTCTTTGGAAGACACAAAGCCCGAAAGCGTCTGTTGTTGGCTCAGGCGGTAAATGGAATCGGCCGCTTCGTCAATGAGCAGTTGCGGGTCGTCATATTCTTCTTTATAGCACCGTTGCACCATAGCCGTAGACGTGCGGATAAGTTGGCGCACCACGGCTTTTTTATAGACGATTTCCGCAAATGAACGGGCATGCGCGGTGGTGGTTACTTTTTCGGCCAGTTGTGCCAAATAGACTTCCCCGCCCACTTGCGTTAAGATTTTTTTACGGCGCAGGGCTTCGGTTAATGTAATTAAGTCCAGCGGTTGGCTTTTATCGGCCATTTCCTGCAAAACGGCAAAAATCTTTTGGTGGGATTCCCGATAGAAATGTTCGGCCTTTAAGATTTCAAAAATGCTGTCCGCCGCTTCGGCGTCTAAAAGCATAGAGCCTAAAACTGCCATTTCGGCATCTACCGCTTGGGGCGGGATACGTTCTTCCAATAAATTTCCGGCCATAACCACACATCCTTATGTAACAAAATAAATCGGCGTCCTTTTTTATGCGGATAAAAAGGGACTATAAATATTGTAGCAATTTAAGCGCGGTTTATGGGAAAAATCAACGGATAAAGTCGCCTATGCAATCGGTAAAGATGCCGTCCGCCCCCTGCGCGGCTAAAGAGCGGGCCAAATCCGCGTCGTTAACGGTGTATAAGTACACCTTAAGGCCGTTTTGGTGGCAAATCTGCGCAATTTGCGGGGTAAAGCGCGTATGATTTAAGTGCACGCTTTCGGCGCGCAGGGCAAGCGCGTCTTGCACGTCAAACGCGCGCGTGAGCACCCCGATACGCGCTTGCGGGCATAGTGCGCGCAAACGGGATAAAGTGGGTAAATCAAACGAAGAAAAAAGCACGTTACAAAGCGGGAATTTTTCGCACGCGAGCAAATTTAGCACCGCTTTTTCTATCCCCGCGTAGCGGTTATCGTCGTTTTTAATCTCTATATTTAAGGTGTCCAGTTCCGGCAAGACTACCGGCAATACGTCTTGCAACAGGGGAATAAACGCGGGTTTTTCCCCGTGCGCGGTTAACGGGATGTCGGGCAAGTCCGCGCGCGTAAGCGTATGTAGGGGAATGCCCCCCACTTCGTAATCGTGGTGAACGCACAGCGCGCCGTCTTTGAGCAAGTGCACGTCCAACTCGTAATGCGTCGCCCCCAACTCACGGGCGCGCGCGAAAGCGCCCGTCGTGTTTTGCACGCACGCTTTACTCGCTCCGCGGTGCGCAAAATAAATCATATCACGCTGCCGCGGCGAGCGCCGCCGCTATAAAAGCCAGTATCGCCCCGCCGAAGAAAAACATTAAAATAATGGGCAGCAACGCTATAATAATAGTGAGCCAACCGAACAACCCCGCCCACCACGCACTTTTGCGCGCGTCTTCCAAGCGCACGGGTGCACGCATTAAATCTTCGGTGCGCAAGGAAAAAATCAACGCCCCCAACGCCATGGGAATCGTCCAAAAACCGCCCAAGCAAGAAACAATCACCGCCACTATAGACAACACAAAATGGCTGTTTACGGGTTTTATATTTTGTTCTTCCATAATAAAATACCCCTTTAATTTAAGACTAGTCAAAATGCCCTTTTATTATATAAAATAAAAGACAAAGAGGAGTTTTTATAATTATGGAAATCACCAAGAAAGATGTGGAATTGGCCGCGAAACTTGCCAAAATGAAAGTAACCGGCGAAGAAGCCGCCATTTACGAGGACCAATTACGCGCCCTTTTCGGGTGGGTAAAGGAATTGGAAGTTGTTGATACGGACAACGTCAAACTGACCAACGTTACCCTTGCCGCACACACGCGCAAGGACGAACCCGTAACCGATACGGCCCGCGCCGAAGCGTTACGCGGTGCGTTTGCCGAAAGCGAAAACGGCTCGGCCAAGGTAAAAAAGGTGCTTTAATATGACGATTTGCGAAATTGTAAAACAAATTCAAGACGGCACGCTAAGTGCCGAACAAGTAACCAAAGACGCACTGGCTAAAATTGCGCAGTTAAACCCGACGATAAATGCTTTTGTGGAAGTGTTTGAGCAGGACGCACTCGTCCGTGCCCGCGCGGTGGACGCTAAACGCGCACGCGGGGAAAAATTAGGCGCGCTTGCCGGTGTGCCGGTGGGGATTAAAGACAACATTTTGTATAAGGGGCACAAAGCGACTTGTTGCTCCAAAATGCTTGAAAATTATCAGGCCGCTTACAATGCGTGCGTGGTGGATAAACTACTCGCCGCAGACGCCGTGATTATCGGGCGGACCAATATGGATGAGTTTGCTATGGGCAGCACCAACGAAACGTCCGTTTACGGGCCGGTTAAAAACCCCGTAGATACGTCGCGCGTTCCGGGCGGTTCTTCGGGCGGCAGTGCGGCCGCGGTGGCGGCGGGTATGGTACCTTTAGCGCTTGGCACCGATACGGGCGGTTCTGTACGCCAACCGGCAGGTTTTTGCGGAGTTGTGGGCATAAAACCCGGCTACGGGCGCATTTCTCGTTATGGGATTATTGCGTTTGCGTCCAGCGCGGACCAAGTGGGCGTGCTCACGCAAAACGTAACCGACGCAGCTATCGCGCTGGAAGTTCTTGCCGGAAAAGACGTGCACGATTCCACTTCTTTAGGGGCTCCCGTTCCGGCCTACAGCCAAAATTTTACGGCGGACTTAAAAGGCGTTAAAGTGGGCCTTCCCAACGGGTTTTTAGACGGCTTAAACCCCGCCATTAAAGCGCGCGTGCAACAGGCCGCCGAAAACTTAAAAGCCTTAGGCGCGCAAATCGTGCCCGTGGACGTTCCCTTTGCCAAATACTCCGCGCCCTGTTACTACATCATTACCAGCGCGGAAGCGAGTTCTAACTTAGGCCGTTTTGACGGCATCCGCTACGGCTATGCGGATAAAACCGCCCAAGACTTAAACACCTATTACGAAAATTCGCGTGCGCCGTTCGGGTTGGAAGTCAAAAAACGCATTATTATCGGCACATACGCGCTGACTTCTGCCCGCTACGAACAATGCTTTTTGAAAGCCATGAAAGTACGCGAACTTATCCGCGAAGATTTCAAAAAAGCCTTTGAACAGGTGGACGTACTTTTAACGCCCACTTCGCCGACAACCGCCTTAAAAATCGGACATAAAGACAACAATCCGCTCTCTTTATATTTAGCGGACCTTTACACCTGCCAAGGCAATATCGGCGGGCTTGCGGGTATTAGTGTGCCGTTCGGTAAAGACGAAAACAACTTACCTATCGGCTTGCAGTTTTACGGCCCGATTTTGGCCGAAGATAAAATCTTAAACGCGGCGCATCATTTGGAGAAATCAGCAAAGTGATTGTATCGGAATTTTCTTGCGGGGGCGTAATTCTTGACGGGCGCAAAGTGCTCTTGGTGCAAGTTAAGAATATGAAAGGCAAAAAGATTTGGACCTTCCCCAAAGGCCACATTGAAGCCGGCGAAACCCCGCGCCAAGCCGCCTTGCGCGAAGTATTGGAAGAAACGGGTTATAAAGCCGTTATCGTGCGTCCCATGATTCGCGTGAAATACGCGTTTACGTTCCAAGGCAATTACGTCAAAAAAATGGTGCAGTGGTATTTGATGAAAAAACTCGGGCGGATCGGCAAGCACGACGCGTCCGAAATTTTATCCATACGCTGGGTGTCGGTGCTTAAAGCGCGCGAACTGGTCCAATACCCCAGCGATATCCGTTTGGTGGATATGTTGCTTACACTCTTACACTTGGAACACACCGAAAGCCCCGAAACGGAAGCGGATGCGGAAACGGAAAACGAATAAGTGAAAATTTATCTTTCTCTTTTTTGGCTGTTTGCCCAAATAGGCACGTTTACGTTGGGCGGGGGTTATGCTATGCTCCCGCTGATGCAACGCGCGCTGGTGGAAAAGAAAAAATACCTTACCGAACAAGATTTTTTAGATACCGCCGCACTCGCGCAAACCGCGCCCGGAATTATGGCGGTCAATATGGCGGTGCTCACGGGCAAAAAACTCGGCGGCTTTTGGGGCAGTTTTTTTGCCGCGCTCGGGGCCTCGCTACCCTCGTTTATTATTATTTTACTCGTCGCCGTTTTCTTTCGCGCCTATCAACAAAACCCCGTCGCCGTGCGCATTTTTAAGGGCGTGCGGCCCGCCGTAGTCGCGCTAATTTTGGTGCCCGCTTTCACGCTTGCGCGCAGTGCGGGCGTTACAAAAAAAACCTGTTGGGTACCGGTGGTTGCCGCACTTGCCGTGTGGGCGTTGCATATTTCCCCCGTTTATGTGATTCTCACGGCAGGAGTGGGCGCGTATTTTTGGGGACGCAATAAATGATTTACTGGAAACTCTTTATCACGTTTTTCAAAATAGGCCTTTTTAATTTCGGCGGCGGATATGCCATGATTTCGTTTATCCAAAATGAAGTCGTTTACAAACACGCTTATTTGACTACAGGCGAATTTACCGACGTAGTTGCCTTAAGCCAAATTACCCCCGGGCCTATCGGGATAAATTTAGCCACGTACACCGGCTATACGGCCACCCAAAGCGTGTGGGGCGCGGTAGTGGCAACGGGTGCGGTGTGTTTGCCCTCATTTGTGCTGATGTTGGGACTTGCCGCGTATTATTTCAAATACCGCCAAACCCCCGCCATGGCGCGGATACTGCGCGGACTGCGTTTGTGCGTTATCGGGTTGATTGTTGCCGCGGCACTGACGCTGTGTAATGCCGAAAACTTTACGGGTTTTTCAAGCGTTCTGTTTTTAGCGGGAGCCTTTTGGGCGGTGTGGAAATTCAAATTAAGTCCGATTTTGGTGATTGTGATTGCCGGCACGTTTGGATTTTTCATCTATTAACTATCCTTAAACACTAAAGGGAATACCAATCCCAACCGCCTAGAGTGCTAACAAAAGAACCATGTTCTAACTTTGAGCAAAAAACACCTTTTTTAGCTGCATTACCCTTTTCCACACACATTAACGTATCGTTCTTATCGGTCAGATCTCCGGCATTACCTAATATATAACTAAATCCCGTACAGGCATATTCGCCCTCTTTCCATGCCCCCGTTATGCTGCACGTATTTCCCACGTGATTGATTACAATGTAATAATTACCCGAACTTCGCATGGCATCATTTCCTATATGTGAAATGCCACAAGGATCTGCAGTTTCAACCGACAGAGAAGTGCCGATATCCAATTCGTTAAAAGAGTCCGCACATTTATTAAAGGTGTCCATATATATTTGCTGTGCCATACCGATACTTACAATATCTTGCTTAAAGTTAGCATTGTGCGATTTTATAACCGCTCTGCGGTATTGCGACAAGGCAACAGATGATAAAATACCGATAATTAACACCACTACAAGCACTTCTATGAGCGTAAAACCGCCCTTATTTTGATTATTTTTTTGCATACATATCCCCCTATTTATACCAAGGTAAAATATAGCAAAAAAAAAAAATAAATCAACTTTTGTCGGTTTTAGCAACCAAAAAACGGCCCCCAAAATGCAAAATCCCCCAACCCTTTAAGGGCTGGGGGATAAATTTATTGGTGCCTTAATTATTTACCCACTCCGCAGCATTTTTTGTATTTTTTGCCGCTGCCGCACGGGCACGGGTCGTTGCGCCCCACGCGCGGGCCTTCGTGCACCACGGTTTCCACCTTTTGCACGGGTCCGCCGCCCTGTACTTCGGCGCGCAGTTCGGCTTCGTGCTCCTTCATCCACTTTTTCATTTGGCGGATATTTTTGAAGTTTACGCCGTCTTTTTCCATACGCTTGGCAATATCAATGAGCCGTTTTTTAACGGCGGGATCCTTGAGTTTGCCCTTAAACATAGCCGGCAAAGAATCAATCTCGCGCTCTAAACGCGCTTCAATAGATTCCTTTTTGGCGGGCTCTTTTTTGTCTTCTTTTTTAGGCGCTTGGGCAGGCGTATTTTCCGCCGTTTCTTCGGCCTTTTTTTTCTTAAACGGATTCCAAATCATAAAAACTCCTACTTCTCAATTAAATTTTCTACGAAATTTTTGATAATTTCGGCTTTTTCAAAATAATGTTTTTCGCGCGGGACAACAAGGCGGTTGGGGTGTTTTTCCCAAATTTTTAAAATTTTATCGTCAATTTCAAAGGCTTGTTGCAAGTTTTCCGTGCGCACATTGGTCACCTGCTGATAAGATTCCTTCTCGGGCGGCGGGGAAAGGTGAATAACCGCGTCGTAACGCGCAAGTTCGGCTTCCAACGAAGAGTGCATGGCCTCAAAAAAGTTTTCGGGCCCGTACGGCCAATAGACGGCCCCGTCAATAGATCCGCGGTCGCAGACCATTACACTTGCGTCCGAAGTTTTTTCGGCGAGTTCTTCCAACTGGTGCACGGTGTAGAAAATGATGTTCTGCGCGTGCACAATGTGAATCGGGCTGTTATCGGTACGCGGGAAACCGCCGCTGTAAATGAGCGTAGCCGCTTCCTGCACGAGTGCGATTTTTTTACCGAACGTTTCCTTTAAGATGGAAAGCGCGGTTGTTTTGCCGCCGCTGGGGCCGCCTGTAAGTACTATTTTTTTCATAAATTATCCTTTAAGAGTTTATCTACAAAATTTTTAATCAGTTCCGCTTTTTCAAAGAAATGCTCTTTGCCCGTAATGATTAAGCGGTGGGGGTGTTTTTCCCAAATCTTCAAAATTCTCTCGTCAATTTCAAAGGCTTGGCGCAAATTTTCCGTGCGCACGTTGGTGGACTGGTAAAACGCCGGATTGGTGGGCGGCGAAAGATGCAGTACCGCGTCGTAGCGCGCAAGTTCTTCGCCCAGCGTGGTGTGCATTTGTTTGAAAAAATCATCCACGCCCGCCGGCCAATATACCGCCGCATCCACCGTGCCGCGGTCGCACACGATTAAATCGGCATGCGAATATTCCTCGGCGAGCGCTTCCATTTCGCGCGTAGCCATAAAAATAATTTTTTGCGCCGCTTCAATATGCGCGCGGCTGTTGTCCTGACGGGGAAAACCGCCACTGAAAATCATGGTGGCCGCTTCGCGCACGAGTTCCACGCGCGGGCCAAAGGTTTCTTTAAGCACCGAAAGTGCGGTTGTTTTACCGCTGTTCGGGCCGCCCGTTAAGGCTATCTTCTTCTGTTTCATGTTGCTCTCCTGCGGCGGCGGGTACTGCACCGGCCGCGTCCGCCTGTTGGGCGGAGTCTAACTCTTTTAAGTATAACTTTTTTAATGCTTCAAATTCTTCTTTTTTTTCTGCGGGGATATCGCGCACCGAAGAACTGCGGTTTTTCATCTTCAGAAAATCAAAAAATTTATTGCCTTCTTTAATGCGAAAATCCAAATGCGGGCCGGTAGATAACCCCGTACTGCCGATATAGCCAACCACTTGGCCTTGCTTGACTTTGTTGCCCGCTTTAATGCCTTTGCCGTAGCCTTTTAAGTGACCGTAAGTGGTGGTAAAATTATTGGGGTGTTTGAGTTCCACAAAATTCCCGTACCCCCCTTTCCAACCGGCAAACTTCACCACGCCGTCGGCCACTGCCTGAACGGGAGTGCCCACGGGGGCGGCAAAATCTATGCCCAAATGCGGGCGGCGTATTTTGAGCACGGGGTGCATACGCGAGGGGTTAAAGCGCGACGAAATGCGGTACCCGCGAAAACTAATCGGCGATTTTAGGAACATTTTTTTGCTGATTTTGCCCGTTTCGTCATAAAAATCATCTTCAAAATAAAACGCATACGTGGGCTTTTTCTCATACACGTGCTTATACGAGGCGGCCAGTAAATCTTGGCTGATAATTTCGCCGTTGGGGGCAAAATTTTCTTCCCACAAGGCGGTATATTCGTCGCCGTTGCGGGTATCGGTATTAAAGTCAATGGTCCACGAGAAAGCGTCCGTAAAATCTAAAATAAGCGAAGTTTGCAAGCCGTCTTTAAGCATGGTGTTAAAGAGCGAGCCCTGAATTTTGCCCGCCGCACTTTTGACGCGCGTTTTGATTTCGGCTTCGCTGACCCCCGTAACGAGCGTGCCGTCTATATTGGCCACGTAATAATGCTTAAAGCCCTGCGTGAGCATCAATACCACCAACTGCCCGCCTTCTACCGAGAGCGTGTAAGTGTCTTTGGGTTGCAAGCGGCGCGTGTTAACCAGCGTAGAGAGTTTGGCCACAATTTCGGCAACGGCTTTTTTATCCAACCCCGCTTCATTTAACGCCTGATAAATGGGCTTTTGTTTGATAGTATAGTGTATGGCGGGAATATCGCGCGTTTGGCTGTTGAGAAATTCCTGCCGGTCTTTTTCCCGCGTGATTTCAAGCGCAAAATGCGTGCTGACCGCGATAATCCCCAAGGTAATGAGATAAAATAAAATATCGTGGTAACGCAAATAATGACCGCGCAGAAAAGCGAGTATTTTTTCTTTCATAAAAAAGGGGCGGGAGTGCCGCCCCTGTTATTTTATTTTTGATCTTTTAAGAAAGAGCACAACGCAATCGCATTGAGTTTGACTTTCGGGTCGTCCGCGCGCGAGGGCAAGATAACCGGTATCGTCGGCCCTACCAAAATAGCGGCGGCTTCCATGTCCGCCCCGAAGAACGCGAGCGACTTATAAAGCGGGTTGGCGGCGTCCAAATCGGGCAGCATTAAAATATCGGCGTCTCCGGCGACGACTTTGTCTTTAATCCCTTTTTCCGCGGCGCGTTCGGGCGACATGGAAATATAGAAATCGTACGGCCCTTCCACCGCGCAACCGGTAATTTTGCCTTCTTTATTCATTTGTTCCAAAGCGGCGGCGTCCACCGTGCTGGGGATTTTTTCGTTGACTTTTTCCACCGGACACACACAGGCTACTTTCGGGCATTCCAAGCCGAGTTTGTGCATGGTGTTTACGGCGTTCTGCACGATTTTCACTTTTTGCTCTAACGAGGGAGTGATTACCACCGCAGAGTCGGTTACGGCAAAAGGTTTTTTATATTTGGGCGTGCTGAATAACACAAAGTGCGACAAAAGTGCCCCTTGCGGTACGAGGTGCGCATCTTTATTCAAAATGGCTTTCATATAGTATTTGGTATCCACCAGCCCTTTGATTAAGAAATCGCCTTTGCCCGCTAAAATTTGGTCTACGGCCAATTTACACATAGTCGGCACATCTTCGCAATCAATAAGTTCAAACTTATCCCCTGCAAGGCCCACTTGCGCCATGGTTTCTTTGACGGCGGCTATCGGCCCGATAAAAATGCCGTGTGAAATAAGCCCGTTCTCATCTGCCATTTTAATAGCCGACAGGGCTTCTTTGTTATTCGCGCCCGGAACAACGACGCGGTTAGATTTTCCTTTGACTTGACTAATCAAATCAGCAAAACTCGTAAACTTCATGTTGTCTCTCCTTAAAAATAAACTAAAAATCTAGTGATATTCTTTTACAATCTGCGGGTTTTCCAGCGCGTCTGCGGCCGCTTCGCGCAACGCCAGTTTTTCTTCACTGCCCGGAAACACGTGCACGGGGGCTATCCAACCCACATAACCCATAATTTGCGCCGGAATATACTTGCTAAACATCAGCCCGCCCGTGAGCGCGATAAAATCTACCTGTCCTTTGAGCACCACCGCCATCGCGCCGATATATTTTGACATCTGGTAAATCATGGCGTCTAACGCGTTTTTGGCTTCTTCGCGCGAGCAGAAAATCGGGGAATTTTCCCGCTTTTCCCCGTCAAAAATAAACGCTTCCAATTCCTTAACGTCCGAAGTGCCCGTGTAAGACACGAGCCCCCCTTTCCCGTGCAACTTAAAACGCAACTCTTTCTCGGTATATTTGCCCGAGAAACACATATCCATCAGTTTCGCACACGGCACCGTGCCGCTGCGTTGGGGCGTCATGGGCCCGCCGCCCACAAAGCCGTTGGTTACGTCCACCACCTTGCCTTTGCGGTGCGCGCCGACGGAAACTCCGCCGCCGCCGTGGCACACGATACAATTTACGTCTTCGTACGCTTTGCCATGTTCCCCCGCAAACATCCGCGCGATACGCTTTTGGCTTAACGCGTGAAAAATGGAAATGCGCGGATTTTCCGCCATGCCCGAATAACGCGCCAAGGGTTGCATTTCGTCGGTAACAACGGGATTAGCCGTAAAACTCGGGCACCCCGCGCGCGTGGCAATATCGCGCGCCAAAATGGCGCCTAAATTGCTCGCGTGGCTGCCGTATTTGGCAGAAGATAAATCGTCCACCATGCTGTCGTTTACGGCATACACCCCGCCTTCGAGCGGGTGCGTAAGCCCGCCGCGGCCGATAACGGCATCTATTTCGGACAACGGCACTTGGTATTTGGCTAAATAATCTAAAATGAGTTGGCGGCGCATAGGGATTTGCGCGGTAGCATTTTTCCCCGTATACGGGGCCAAAGCGGCCATAGAATAACGTGATGTTTCTTCAAACACCGCCTCTGTCCCGCGGTAGTATCCGATATCGTCCGAGGTGGACCCCGGATTGATGACTAAAATATTATGCGCCATAACACTAACTATATTCTAACAAAAATACGTGCTCTTTTACCCTAATTTTTGCGTAATTTTTTCCACCAATGTTTTGAGAAAAAATAACTGCCAGCGGTCTATCCCCGTGCGCGCTAAAATGTGACGCAGTAAGGTCTTGCGTTGGTCGGATGAAAAATCGGTCTTAAAATCAATTTTTTCAAAGAGTGCGTCCACCGCGCCCACCACAATTTCTTTTTGCGCGTCCGTCGGTGCGGTAAAATTATCGCTCGCCGTACGAAGCGGCTTAAACGCACTGCCTTGTGCGAGTTCGTAACACGTTAAAATAACCGCTTGCGCTAAATTGATAGAGGGTTGTTTGGCCGTGGTGGGAATATTGAGTACCGCGTCGCAACGGGCGATATCGTCGCCGGAAAGACCACTTTTTTCGTTGCCAAACACCAACGCGGTTAACCCCTCGGGCACGGTTTTCAAGCGCGCGTTCAAACGGGGGAGCGTAATAATTTCCTGCTTAATCACGCGGTTGCGCAAGGCGGTACTTGCCAGTGAAAAATGCGTGTCCGCCAGTGCCGCGTCCAAGGAGTCAAAGAGTTGCGCGTTTTGCATAATATCGTTGACGCCCACCGCGCTGACCGCATCACGCCAAACGGGCATATACGGGCGCACAATGCGCAAATCACTCAAGCCGAAATTGCCCATCGCGCGCGCGCACGCCCCGATATTGTTGGGGTCGCGCGGGTGGACAAGCACCACACAAAACGTACTCATTTGCGCGTTGCCTCGCCGATAGACTCGGCTAATGTGGGATGTGCGAAAATCACTTCACAGAGTTGCGCAAGCGTCATTTGGGCCGCTAACGCTACGCTGACTACGTGGATTAATTCGGTAGCATTTGCTCCCACAAATATGCCGCCTAAAAGTTTTCCGGTTTGCGCGTCGCTGATGAGTTCATAATAGCCGTCCGTCTGTTCCTGCGTGACGGCGCGTCCGCTCGCGAGCAAAAACGATTTGTGCGATTTAACCGTAAAACCCGCTTTTTCCGCTTGTGCGCGCGTTAAACCCACGCACGCGAGTTCGGGGGTGGTGTAAATCGCCCGCGGGATTGCGGTGTTATCATATACGGCGGGCTCGCCGCACAAATTGCTTGCGGCCACTTCACCTTGGCGCGAGGCGGCGTGCGCTAAAAGGAAAAGTCCGTTCACGTCTCCCGCCGCGTAAATATTGTTTTTGAGTTGCAGGGTCCGTGCGTTTACTTGCACGCCTTTGCGCGTATAAGAAATGCCGATATTTTCCAAATGAAGCGCACTTAAATTCGCACTGCGCCCGATAGCCACGAGCACCGCTTGCGCGGTAACTTTTTCATCATTAGATAGCGTCATTTCCCATAAGTTGCCGGTGCGCGTGATATCACTTGCGCTCACGCCGGTGTGCATTTTTACCCCGCGTTTAATAAGTGCTTGTGCGACGGCGCGCGCGCCGTTTTCGTCTTCTGTGGGCAGGATGCGGCTTTGCATTTCTATGATGTGAGTTTCAACCCCCAAGGCACTGAAACAATCACCCATTTCGCACCCGATTACACCTCCCCCCACAATGGCAAGCGAACGGGGGAGTTCGGGCATATTAAAGATGGTGGAGTTATCGTAAACCTGATTTTTTACTTTATCAAAAGGCGGCGGGAAAAACGCTTCCGTGCCGGTAGCCAAAATAACGCCGTCCGCGGTTAAAATTTCGGTAGAGCCGTCTTGCTTTTTAACGGCAATTTGCGTTTCGCTTACAAAAGACGCTTCGCCCGTCACCACGTTCACGCCCGCCTTTTTAAGCAGCATACCGATTCCGCCGGTAAGTTTGCGCGTAGCGGCTTGCTGGCGCACTTTAATTTTTTGAAAATCGCGCAAGGCAAACAATTTTTCGGTCGCTTCCGCACCGCCTTCGCCCGCGAGCGACGCAATTTTGCCGAGTAGTTGGAATTTATGCGCCGCGTCTAAAAACGATTTGGACGGAATACACCCGCAATTTAAGCACACGCCGCCGAGTGCATTTTTTTCAATCAAGGTAACTTGCGCCCCCAAAGAAGCGGCTTTTAACGCGGCGGGATAGCCCGCTGGCCCGCCGCCGATTACGATAATTTTTTTCATAACTCCACCCCTTAAAAATATATACCTATTGTACCATTAAAAAGGCTATAATTAAAAAAGGGATATATGACTAACACGCAAAAACCCAGTTACACCGGCCACCGCGCACGGATTCGTCAAAAATTTGCGCGCGGCGGTTTAGATGCGTTTTTAGAGCACGAAGCATTGGAATTTCTGCTCACTTATGCCTTGCCGCGCAAGGACACTAAACCCTTGGCATGGGCCCTGTTAAAAAGGTTCGGCTCGCTGGGCAACGTTTTGGACGCCCCGCCGGAGAAACTGCTTGAAGTGGACGGCATTGGCCCCAACGCTGCGCAACTGATCGCTCTGGTACGCGCCTTATTCAGCCGCTATGCCCGCAACCAAATCAATGAACCGGTAAATTTATCATCTCCCGCCAAACTGATCGCTTATTGCAAAGCGTCCCTGCAAGGATATGATGAAGAAGTATTGGAACTGATTTTCCTTTCGGTGCGCAATACGATAATCACTACCAAAGTTATTGCTTCCGGTCTTATAGACCGCGTGGTCATCTCCCCGCGTAAAATTGTAGAGTGCGCTTTGCACGCTAAAGCGACGGCAATTATTTTAGTACACAACCACCCGTCGGGGGATGCGACACCTTCGCAAGCGGATGTGGATTTAACCAACCAAACGAAAAGAGCGGCCAAAATATTCAATATCGGCTTGCACGACCATATTATTATAGGGAAGAATAATTATTTCAGTTTGCGCGCCCATAATTTAATAGAAGACTGATTTATTCGCGCCCGTACGTAAACCCCATTACGCGTTTGGCCCCCGCTTTTTTAAGGGCAACCGCGCACGCTTCCAACGTGGAACCCGTGGTACACACATCATCAATAAGTAAAATAATTTTGCCTTTCACGGGATGCGACACCGCGCAGCCAAACGCGTCTTTTAGGTTTTCCAAGCGCTCCGCGCGCCCGAGTTTAGTTTGGCTGCCCGTATCGCGCCCGCGCACCAAGCACGACGCGTCTAACGGCAGTTGTAACGTCTCGGCAAAAGTGCGCGCTAAAAGTTCGCTTTGGTTAAAACCGCGCTTGCGCAAGCGTTTAGTAAATAACGGCACCGGCACAATATAGTTTACCCCTGCCAATTCCGGCAACTGCCCAAAGCGCGACGCCATTTGTTTGCCCATATAAGTAGCCAGTGACGTATTTTGGCGGTATTTCAGCGCGTGCACTAAACTGCGCACGGGCGCATTAAACACAAACGCACTGCGGATAAGGCAACACTTATACTTTTGGGCTTTACTGCCCCTGCACGCAAAACAATGCGCACCGCCCGAGGGGAGCACCCGCCCGCACCGCCGACAAATAAGCGGCCCCGGTGCGGTAAGTGTGGACGCGCACGACGGGCAAAGCGGTTCCTCGGCCTTCCAAGACAAATCTGCGTGGCAACAAACGCATACCCGTGGGAAAAGGCAATGAAGCAAAAATTTATAAAGTAATTTTATCCGAGCGCACATATTAAAATTGCACCGTGATATTGCTTGCCACATTGTAAGCGGTATAATCTTCGCTCTCCACGTAAGCGTGATTTAACACCGATATTCCGCCGCTTAACGTAAAGCGCAGATTTTGGGATATTTCGTAATCCATAGACGTCGTACAATCAAACATACGGTAGTTTTCTTTCACTTCCACCGGCGATTTTTTATCGGTATAGGTAAAGGTGGTGTTCCAAATTACGCGGTTAGTAGTGCGGTAGATTTTATTAACAAAGGGCATACGGAAACCGCGGGGCAAATTAAAGTCCCAACGGATGTTCAAACTCGGCTCCCATTTTTTACTGCTTTGCGAAAGGGCCCCCGCCACCAAGCGTTTTTCGTACTCGTTATAGAGTAGTTTAGGCGTAATACGCATCCCTTTGAGATAAAACGACGTCTGCGCGGACATATTTTTCTCATCCAAACGTTCTAATGTTGTTCGGGCGCGCAAATCGCGTTTACCCGTGTCCTGCTCGCTGTAATTAAGCAGGGTATCAAAATAGTTAATCAGCATAAAGCGCAAGTCCGCCCCCCGTTGAATAGCAATTTGTTCGTCCATACCGACGTTGGTCTGTTTTACCCAGCTGTAATGCACTTTAAGGGTGCTCTCTTTAAGCCAACGGCCGGCCGCAAAGAATTTTTCCAAATCGGTAATAGAGAGTGTAATATCGGGAAGCGTAGTACTGGTGGAATCGTAGGCGGTGCCGGTTTGCTCGTTATTTTGCAGTATGCGCGAGAAGTTATTGATGAGCGACACCGTTTTAAGCGGGGCCCACGCACCGCGCATATCGTACTCGGCAAACGGGCTCCATCGCTGGGTAGAAGTAAACGTATCGCGCAACGTTAAATTTTTGCGGTAGCCGTATGCGCCGACATCCTTTAACGAACCCCGTATCCAAAGGGCTTTGCGCGAATTAAAACCGCTGTCCACATCCCACCACGTATCGGCATCTTGCATGCGGTAGCCGTTGGAAATAACGAGCGAATTAAGTAATTTGTTTTTAGGCAAAATTTCGTTGGCATTAAGGGTAAGCGATACGCCGCCGTCCGAACTGCGGTTCAAGGTTTTTACTTGCCCGATATCAAAGGTGGTTTTGCCGTCTTGGCTTTTTTTGACATTTAAGTTATTGTTTTCGGTGGTCGTAATGTTGTAACTCACCGCCGGAGCGAGCCATTTTGAAATTTTCCACGTGCTGTTAAAACCGGTTTTTTGCGTCATGGCTTTGGGATAAGAATAAGATTGCGGGGTGGCGGTATGGTGGGTGCGGTCCTCTTTAACCTTGGTTAAACTATACGACGGCGTAAAGTTAAAACTATTATTGGGCTGATAGGTGGCTTTTAAGTTCATACGCTGGGTATTTTCGTCGGTATTGTAATAATTTTCGCTTTCCACGTGGCGCGAAACATCGTAAGATATAGACGCATCGGTATAATGATATCCGGCGGCAATATTTTTAAATTTTGCGGTGGAGTGCGTGAGCGTAGCGCCGTAGGTTTGGGCCTCATCCTTACGTTTCATCACGCGGTAATCGGTATTATCGCGGGAATATTCCAACCCCACGCGGGGCAAATTATCCTTGATAAACTCCCCGCGCACGAGTGCGCTTTGGCGTTTAACTTCGCCTTTATCAAGCAAACTAACCGTGTTGTAATTGGTCGTATCACCCACCAAAGGTGTAACGGTGGTGGAGCGCGCGAGCGAAGCCGTAACGGGAAATTCCTTAATGCGCTCCATTTTAACATAGTATTCTTCGTCGGTAGTTTCCTGCTCGGTTACGATAGCGAGCGGCGTTTGGAAATTGCCGTCTTTATGGGTGTATTTCGCGCCTACGCTGCCCCACTCGTCCAACCTGATGACCACGTCGCCTTTATAGGCGTTGCCTTCCAAATCAATGGCTTCGGCCAAGTGAATCATATTGAGCCACACTTCCCCTTCGCTTCCCGCGCCTACCACATGGCCCTCGTAGTCGGTAGTGCGTGAAATACCTGCCAAAATCAAACTCACTTCGCGAAAGTTAATCATCCCCCCGCTCTGGCGGTGAGAAACCACCCGCACATTATATTCGCCCGGCGAAACGTTTACAAACGTATCGGGGGTACCGTCGCCGTCGGTATCGGCCATACGCACCGAAATTAAACGCCAGTTATCATAATCCACGGGCACAATAATTTTATCGTAATTTTTTTCCGTACCTACTTTTAAGAAAAACTCCGAACCCGCCGCCGCGGCCCCCGCCCCGTGGAGCAAGAAACGGAACTGCCGGTGTTGGCTGAAATCCATAGAGCGGAAATTGCGGTTGGCATAACACTCGCCGTCCGCGTTACAGACCGACGCATACGCACCCGAAGCGGTATTAAAATGCACACTTAAGGCTTGATCCCGTACGTTGGCGCTTTTGGTGCTCTCGCGGTATTCGTTAAGCGAGCCGTAGAGATAATTAAATACGCGCAACCCGTCGCCGGCCGTATCGGTGAAAATCGGTTGATAGTTGCTGTTGTCTACGTTGTTAATCCCTTCTACCGAAAACACGTTCGGGTCCGACACGTCCACCGGATTCCACGCCGTACCCGAAACCGCCACCGCCGCAATTTTGATTTGCCCTTTTAGTTTAGCCCCTTTTTTAAGCGTAATGCGTAAATGGTGCACCGCGGTCCAAGCGCTTTTATCGGTAATTTTCAACGGCTGCGTAAACGTCCGCCACGACGTATTTTCCGCGCGGTTATCCACCAACCCTTCAATAGCGGTTCCCGCGTAGCCGAAGTTACCGCCCGCGGGGATATTTTCGGGGTCAAATTTGCCGTTGCCGTTTAAGTCCTGCGTATCAATACGGCCGTTAGGTTGGGTTTCATAGTTATAGATATTTTGCGTAAACGGGTTATAATGTTGCTCGGAGCCGTCGGGATTGGTGAAAATCCAACCGACGTCTTCCTTCGGGGCCAAACTGCCGCGGCAATATTCGTCTTCCGTTTTCGGCGCAAGCGACCCGTTAGTGCACTGGGTCTGCATCCCTGAACTGCTGTCCGAGCGTTCTTCAATATCACCGAAGGTGAAATTGACTTGCGGGCCGCCTTCTTCGCCCAGCATAGTCAGTTGAAAAGACGTTTTTTCGGATAAATCTACCCCGTTTATACTTAAAGGGTAAACGATAGAAACTTCGTCTAAATTCGCATCATAGGCTTGCGCTTGGGTAAAATCGTAATTGAGCACCAGTACCGGTTGTTTGTCGTTATACCCCGCTACCGAGTGCGGGTTGATTTCCAAGGTTGGCACGTCTTGCGTATCCCAATGCATGGTATCCAAAAAGGTGGCCCGTTTGGAAGCGGTCGGGTTGGCGGCAAAAATCCACTCGCGGAAAATCATAGACCCGCCGACGCGTTCTTCGGTATCGTTCATGCTGTCCACCATGGCGTAACCGAACAGGTTTTGCTTTTTAATACTGCGGGCGGCCTCCACCCCGAAATCAACGGAAAGCGGATCGGCCAGTTTAATGTCTTTGCCGTGGATATCCGCCCCGTACACCAGTAAATCTTTGCTATATGCCCCCACCTGCGGAACGGAAGTCGGTTTTTCGCCCCCTTCTTTAATCAAGGTGGTTCCCATAACGATTTTATCAAAGAGTTTATAATCCAACCGCCCGCCGATAACGGAATTATTGGAACTATCGCCGTCGGTGGTATCATACGTAATATCAATGACGGAATTTTCGGCAATTTGGTCGCTCTTATAAAACGTAATAAAACCGGAAGTATAATCAATGTAATAATCGTTATTGCGCACGAGTTGGCGTCCGTTTAGGGTGACGTTTTCGGACTGCACCACGATACCCGCTTCAATAAAATACGTCTTAACGGTGCTGGCGTATTGCACCTTAAACACAAAGTTATTGGAAGAAGTCGGCGTTGCGCCGTAAAGGGAAATATCGTTAAGGCGGTAATCCAGATAGAAGGTCCCTTCATCAAAATTAACGTTAATGGTGGCCGGATAAGATTGTTCCTCACCGGCTACCGGTTGGCCGTTAGCGTCCTGTAATTGCAAAATGAAATTGCCTTTGCCGTTATCGGGGGTGAGTTTTTGCGCGCCGATATTGTAATACGTTTTAAGTTCCATTTTGCTGGCAGTCTCTTTGTCCGAAGACGTAACGGGTTTTTCGTTAGCGGTTTTAATGAGTTTAATGGTGTTGGGAACCCCCAAGTCGGACAAGCGCGTGCCGTTTGTGCCCACGTAATCCACGGCAATCACACTTGCGGCGGTAATGGCGCGCTTAAATTGGATAGTGCCCTGTGCGTAATCAATAATATAATCCACCCCGCGGGTTAACACTTCCCATTTGGCTTCGTATTGGTAAGTACCGCCCAAATAATCCGTAGCGGTTTTGTAAACGGGCACAAAATCGGATGAGGTTTTATTGGCATCTAAATAAATTTCTTCACTCCCCGCGGAGATCTGCCCGATATTGGCCGCCCAATCAATATGGGCGTCTGGCTCTACGGGCGGCGGCAAGGCGGACCCCGTCGGATAAGGCTTAACGTTACCGCCAAACGTTAAATCGTAATAGGTACGGCGCACATAGTTTTTATCCGCGAGCGATACAATTTCGGACACACTGCTGCCGATAAATTGCTTGCGCTTGCTGGACCCTTTGGTTTGCGAGCCGATTAAATACAAGTTGGCGTTTTTGTGTTGCAAGTGCATTTTGGCACCGAAAAGTTGCTTTTCGTAAGCGATAAATTCCGTATGGGGCAAGGCTAAATTGATATCCCCGAACTCGGCTAACTGCACCAGTTCGCCCGCTTTCCCGCGGTAAGCCACGGAAAGCGTTTTCTCGTCTTCGCGTTTATCGTCGTAGTCAATATCCACAAACACGCGGTCTAAAATTTTACCCTGCATTTTGAGTTGGAGTTGCTGGTCCATCTGCATGGTACGGTTGTTGCGGTTTTGAATGGTGCTGTTGGGGTCGGTCTTAAAGCGTTTCCCCGAAAATTTCGCACCCAGTACGTATCGCCCCGTAAGCGCGATACTCGTGCCGTAGAGCGGCAGGGAAAGCGACGGGTTAAGCAGCGTCAAATCGGGGATCGGTTCGGGCTCTTTATCTAATGAATAGGCCCCTTCCACCGACGTTACCGCCTGACGCCAAAAATCGGTCGTATATTTGAGTAATGCGGCATCATCCGGCGGGTCCTCTAGGGCGAGTTCCGCTTCCCGTTTGGCTTCTTGGTCCTCTTCAAAAATAGCGTACTGGTCGCGGTCCACCAAATGATAAGGCAGGGCGTCATCGGCCCACAACGGCAGAAAACTCGTCTGCAACAGCAGGGTGCACGCAAGCAGTAAACGTAAAACTTTCATAAAAGACGAAAACTCCTCATTTTTCTATTTTATAATATTTAATACCTACGCGAACGAATTATTCTGCGCGTTTTGAACGCTTATTTGCTAAAATGATACTATGCACGTGAGTATCTTTACCAAATATATTGCTAAAAATTTGCTTACCCTGTTCGCGGGGGTACTGGGCATACTGATCTTTGTGATTTTTATGAACCACTTTATCCGCGTGATGGATATGGCCATGACTTACGGCGCAAGTTGGGGGTGGATAGCGTCGTCACTACTTAATTTAGTACCCGACGTATTTTGCTTAAGCGCGCCTATGGCCTTTCAAATTGCGGTACTGCTCACGCTGACCGGTATGAGCGAACAAGGCGAACTGATTGCGTTGCGCGCGGCGGGGTTTTCGTTTAAGGAAATCGTGCGCCCGTTGCTTTTCTGCGCCATTATTCTCTCGTGCATTTTGATTGTCATGAGCAACTGGATTACCCCGCGCACCTATAAGCGCATTCTCAATTTACGCAGTGAAGCGCGTAGTAAAATCACCAAAGTCAATTTGGAGCCGAAAACTTTTCTCAATTTGGGCGATTGGGAACTCTACGTAGATAGTTTGGACGCCGACACCCACGAAGCCAAACAAATTCATCTCATCAAAAAAAATGACGACGGCGCGCTGTCCACCAAAGTCAATGCCGCCAGCGGCAAAATTATTTTAAGCGACACGGCTATCGGCCTGCAACTGACCGACGGGCAAATGCAACGCTTGGATAAGGCGGACCCGTCGTCGTTTATTGCGGCAAATTTTGCCAAATACCTAATGAATATTTCCCTTTTCAAAAATAATTTGCGCAGTTTGCGCGTGGGCGAAATGACCACCACCAAACTCTGGCGCACTATCCGCAAAAACCCGCTAGTGGCCAAACAAATCAACGAATACCGCGCCGAAATCAGTATGCGCAACGTCATGGCACTTTCGCCGATTATTTTGCTTTTTGTGAGTTGTCCGGTGGCGTTTTCACTGGGCAAACGCACCAGTAAAGGCTGGGGGATGTTACTGAGCATTGTGATTATTTTTACGTTTTATCTGCTGATGACGCTGGGCGTTTCGGTGGGCAAAAAATACGGCCTCTTGGCTTATCCCGCGCCGTGGCTACCCATATTCACGGGCATCCTAGCGGCTATCTATCTGTGGAAAAAGAGGTTAAACATCTAATGCGCCTGTACGATTATATTGCTAAAAAATTTTGGGGGCCGTTCTTCTTCGCCTTGGGTATCTTTACCGCCTTAGTGATGGTGGGCGATATCTTTGAAAAAATGAAGAACTTAAATAACGGCGTTACCACCATTTTTGATTTAGTGTCTTATTCGGCGGCCACTTTCCCCAACTGGCTTACTACCATTATGCCCGTGGCGTGTTTGCTCGGCGCCATTTCGGTTATTTCGGAAATGGTATCCAACGGGGAATGGACCGCGTGCGTGGCGGGCGGATTTGCGCCCAAACAACTTTTCAAACCGCTCGTGGCGTGCATTTTAATTGTGGTGCTGGGCACTATGCTGATTCAAGAGTTTATCGTGCCCGCGCTTAACGTCAAAGCCAACACCATTTATTATACGCGCATTAAACCCGAAGAAAACTTTAACCCCGACGCCCAAAATAACGTGTGGATAAAAATCTCCCCCCACCAATTACTTTTTGCCAAAGAAGTCAACTTAAATACGGGGATTATGGAAAAAGTATCGCTCGACACTTATAACGATTCGTTAAACATTTCCCAACAAATCGTGGCGGACCGCTTAGAGTGGGATCCGTCCGCTAAAAATTGGCAATTTGTGAGCGGCATTAAACGCACGTTTATAAATAAGTTAGATACCGACGAAGTCCCCTTTGAAAAAGAGGCGTCCCCCCTTACTACCCCGCCCAAAGAAATGTCGGTGGGTAAGGTGGAAGATAAATTGCTCGGTATACGCGACCTGACCACAAAAATCAAATTCTACAAAAAAAGCGGGCTTGCGCATTACTCTGCCGAAACCGCCCGCCAAGCCAAACTCGCTACGCCGATTGCCACAATCATTATGTGCCTGCTCGGGATGCCCTTTGCCATCAGCGTGCGGCGCAAAAGTAAAATCTTAAATATTATCGCTTCCTTAGTGATTGCGTTTGCGTTTTGGTGGCTGATTTCGGTGTTTAATTCTATTGGAGAAAACGGATACATTAACCCGTTTATAGCCGGTTGGGGGCCTGCGCTGCTTTTCTCGGTAATCGTGTTTTTTGAATTTAGGTGGTTGCGGTTATAGTCCAAAAAGCACCGCACACCCAGACCAAAAAGTGCTAGGATAAAATAAACAAATGATATTTTGGGAGGTTGTAATTATGGAAATATTACTTTCTTTTGTAGCAGGAGTAATTTTAGCAAGCATTTTTTCGTGGATAAAAAATAAACCAATATTTGCACACTTTACAGATGCCCGTAAGAACTTGGAAAAAGAAAAAGAAGAACTTAAAAATGAGCTTGATAATACGAAAAAAGAACTCTCAAATGCACAACGCGAAATCGGTCAAGCGACCCGAATTGCTAAAGAAAATGAAGAGCTTAAATCTACAAACATTACCTTGCTTGCCCAACGGCAAGCTTTAGAAACCGAAAAAGTGCAACTAACCGAACGGGAAAAACACTTACAAGAAAAACAGACAACCCTTGATGACTACTTCAAACGCCTTACCGAGCAACAAAAAGAACTTTTTGACAAACAAAAAATAGAAAGTGAAAACGTCTTTAACAAAATTAGTGAAAACAAAAGGATGGCTTTGGCTGAAGAAAATAGGCAGTTTACCGACAAAGTAAAAGAATTTACTGAAAAAATACGCGATTTTCAAGGGAAAAGCAAAGAATATTACGATAATTTAGAACGTAATATAAATGAAACGCTAAAATTAAACAATAAACTTTCTGACGAAGCAAATAAGTTAACAAATGCGCTCAAAAATAATAAAATCCAAGGTAATTGGGGAGAGTCCGTTTTGGAAAATATTCTCACGGCCGCTGGTATGACAGAGGGCAGAGATTTCAAAAAACAACCCCATTTCTCCAAGGCAGAAGGTACATATTCTGCCCCTGATTTTATTATTCATCTTCCTAAAAATCGCGATTTAGTCATTGATGTTAAAACATCACTAGATGCTTTTAAGAATTGGGTAAATACACCCGAAGGACCGGAAAAACAACAATTTCTCAAACAACATATTCAATCAGTAGAAAAGCACATTGACAATCTGTCTGGTAAAGATTATCACAAACTAGGAGAGAAAGCAAAACTGGATTTTACCTTTATGTTTATTCCCATAGAATACGCTTATTTTGCTGCTCTTTCGGAAAAGCCCAATCTCAATGAATTTGCCAATCAAAAACACGTTGTGATTACAACCGCTTCTAATTTATTTTGTTTATTACGCATAATAAATAATCTTTGGGAAGCAGAAAACCGAACTAAAACTATTGAAAAATTTCTTGAATACGCAAGACATTTTCAAACGCGCGTGAAAGATTTTACAAAAACAATGGGAGAAATCCGAACGCAAATTGATAAATTAAGTAACACTTATGAAGCGGCAAGAATAAAACTGTTAGGTACAGACGGTGAGCATAGTATTCTTATTTCGGCAAGACACTTAGAAGAACAATATGAAAAAATTGTTAAAGAAAAAAACAAAAAAAATAAAGAACAACAAGCTTTAGATGCGGATGAATTTATTTCCCTGCCCGAACCCACGCCGGAAAATTTACTCCCGCAAGAAGAAAACTCTTCAAGCGGCGTGCAGTGATAAAAACAAAAGGATAAGTGTATGATTCGTTTTAATTGTGATTACAGCGAAGGCGCACACCCGCTCATTTTAGAGCGTTTAACCAAAACTAATTTTGAACAAACCGCCGGTTACGGCGCGGACCCTTTTTGCCGTCAAGCGGCCCAACTGATTAAAGACGCTTGCCACGCCCCCGGCGCCGACGTACATTTTTTATCGGGCGGCACGCAAACTAATTTAATTGTAATTGCGGCCTGCTTGCGCCCGTACCGTGCGGTCATTTCGGCGCAATCGGGGCATATTAACGTGCACGAGACCGGCGCCATAGAAGCCACCGGCCACCGCATTATTGCCCTGCCCGAGTGCGAAGGGAAAATCACCGCCGCACAAATCGCGCGCGTTTGCCAAGCACATTGGGAAGAAGACAACCCCGAATTTGCCCCCCAACCCAAAATGGTGTATTTATCGTTCCCCACCGAATACGGCACGTTATACAGCAAGGAAGAACTCTCCGCCATACGCCGCGTGTGCGACGAACACAACCTGTTTTTATTTGTTGACGGCGCCCGTTTAGGCTACGGCTTAACCGCACCGGATAACGACTTAACCCTGCCCGAAATAGCCGCGTGTTGCGACGTGTTTTATATCGGCGGCACTAAAATCGGCGCGCTACTGGGCGAAGCGGTGGTCATTATGAACCCGAAACTCCAAAAAGATTTCCGCTATTTTATCAAACAACGTGGCGGTATGCTTGCCAAAGGGAGGGTGCTCGGTATCCAATTTTTAACGTTGTTTGAAGACGGCCTGTATATGCGTATTTCCAAACACGCCAACGATATGGCTATGCTCGTGAAAGACGCCTGTAAAGACGCGGGGTTTAATTTCTTATATAATTCCCCCACCAACCAACAATTCCCCATTATTCCCAGTGCCATCTTGCGCAAGTTGGAAAGCGAATACGTATTCTCGCACATCAAAAAATTAGATAACGACTTGCGCGCCGTGCGTATCTGCACCAGTTGGGCCTCGCGCGAAGAAGACGTACTGCGTCTGTGCGAAGATTTACGCGCCGTATCGGGAGAATAAACATGTTGCATATCGGGTGTCATTTATCCAATTCAAAAGGCTTTGAGGCTATGGGGAAAACCGCGCTTTCTATCGGGGCGGATACATTCCAATTTTTTACGCGCAACCCGCGCGGAAGCCAAGCCAAAGAAATTGACCCGCAAGACGCGCAAAATCTCTGCGCGCTGTTAAAAGAAAATCGTTTTGCGCCCGTTATCGCGCACGCGCCTTACACGCTAAACCCCGCCTCGGCCGACGCGCACACCCGCGATTTTGCCCTGCAAACCTTTGCCGACGATTTGCGCCGCATGGAACACGTGCCCCATAACCTGTATAATTTTCACCCGGGCAGCCACGTGGGCCAAGGCATAGAGAAAGGCATAGAACTGATTATCCACACCCTAAACGAAATTTTAACCCCCAACCAAACCACGCTCGTGCTACTGGAAACCATGGCGGGCAAAGGCAGTGAAGTCGGCAGCCGGTTTGACGAACTCAAACGTATTTTAGACGGGGTAAAATTAAACCGCCTGTGCGGGGTTTGCGTGGACACGTGCCACATTTGGGACGCGGGCTACTCGCTTGCGCAGTTGGACGATACACTGGCCGAATTTGATAAACAAGTAGGGCTTTCTTTAATCAAAGCCGTCCACATTAACGACAGCCTTAACCCGCAAGGCGCGCATAAAGACCGCCATGCCCCCATAGGCGAAGGCAAAATCGGCACCGACTTGCTCGCCGGCGTCATCAATCATCCGGCCTTAAAACATTTACCCTTTTGCTTGGAAACCCCCAACGATTTAGACGGCTATGCGCGCGAAATTAAACTCTTGCGCGGGCTATATAAAGAATAATTATGCTTAACATTGTACTTGTAAACCCCGAAATTCCTTTTAATACCGGCAATATCGGCCGTTCGTGCGTGGCTACCGGCACGCGCTTGCATTTGGTAGGCAAACTGGGATACCAAATCAACTCCAAAGAAATACGCCGCTCGGGCCTTGATTATTGGGTCAATTTAGACTACCGCCGCTATAACACGTGGGAAGATTTTTTGGAGAACGAAAAACCGCACGAAGAAAATATGTTTTTTCTCTCCACCAAAGGCAAAACCGCGTATTGGGACGCTAAAATACCCGACGGTGCGTTTTTGATTTTCGGTGCCGAATCGTGCGGACTTCCTAAAGATTTCTACACCCGCTACGCCCACCGCCTGTTTACCATCCCCATGACGGGGCCGGTGCGCTCGCTTAATTTATCGTCGTCAGCGGCCATTGTGCTCTTTGAAGCGCTACGCCAAAATCGCGCCAAGTAGTTACAAAAGATGGATAATTTTTGTATAATTAAAGTAGTATATCATGGGTTAGATTTAAGATTTTTATGAAATTATTACGCATAGTTTCTATATTACTTCTCAGTGTTTTTGGTTTTGCGGCTTGCGATACGGACTCCGTAGAACCGGATATTGCCCTTGTGCAAGCCGTCAATACCGATAACGTCAAAGCCGTTAAGTATTTCCTCAGCCATAATTCCGACCCGAACATGAAAGATAAAAACGGCACCCCGCTTATTACTTTGGCAACCCTTAAACATAACCCCGCTATGATTAAACGCTTAATTAAAGCCGGTGCAAGGGTGGACGAACCTAATGCGATAGGCCAAACTGCCCTGATGTTGGCGTCCAACAACGATAATTTAGCGTCCATGAAAGTGCTTTTATCCTATAATGCCAATGTTAATGCGCTCTCCGACGGCGGAAGTACGGCCTTAATGTATGCGAGTTTCCAAGGGCACGACAAAGCCGTCAAACTGCTTATTAAAAACGGCGCAGACGTTAATATTACCAACGAATACGGCGATACAGCCCTTATCAGTGCCTCTGCTTACCAACATAACGATATTATAAATATGCTTAAAAAGGCCGGTGCAACCCGGTAATTTGTTTTGCATTACAAAAATACCCCGCCCATACGCGGGGTATTTTTTAATGTTAAAAATACTTTTATAAAATTCGTTTTTTTCGCCTAACTTTTAATATAAGTGAATAGGAAAAAAATAGCAACCGAACACCCGACTAAAGATAACTCTTGCAAAGGCGTGTTATTGACGGGGAAAAATGGCCGGCGCACAAAAAACTTCCCCGAAAAATCGGGGAAGTTTTTTGTAAACCTAAACCGTTTACCAATGTAAGTTGGGCATACGCGCGGCGGATACTTCGTCAATGCGTTTGACGGGTTGCGTATGCGGGGCCTCTTTGACGAGTTCGGGCGTCGTGTTGATTTCGTCAAAAATGCGTTCCATAACCGCAATAAACGCGTCTAACATTTCTTTATTTTCCGTTTCGGTGGGCTCAATCATAATGGCCTCGGGTACGATAAGCGGAAAATAAATGGTCGGCGCGTAAAAGCCGTAATCTAACAAACGTTTAGCGACGTCAGCGGTGTGTACGCCGTTGCACGCGTGCGGGTCAATACTCAGCACGCACTCGTGCATGCACGCGCGGTCAAAATACGCGTTGAATTTGCCTTTAAGCGCGGCGCGCACGTAGTTGGCGTTGAGCACCGCACACTCGGCAATTTCTTTAAGCGTTTGCGCGTCAAATTGGCGCAAGTAACAATACCCGCGCAGACAAACCGCAATATTGCCGTAAAAGGCTTTCATTTTGCCCACGCTTTCGGGCCGATTGTCCGCGAGCGTATAGGTACTGCCTTGTTTTTGCACGATAGGGTGCGGCAAAAAGGGTGCTACGTGTGCGGCTGCCCCCACAGGGCCGGCACCGGGTCCGCCGCCGCCGTGCGGCGCGGCAAAGGTTTTGTGAATATTCAAATGCATAATATCCACGCCGAAATCAGCCGGTGTGGCAAGCCCGATAAGCGCGTTAAAATTCGCGCCGTCCATATATAAGAGTGCGCCCGCTTTATGCACCATATCGGCAATTTCTTTAATATCGGTTTCAAAAAGCCCTAACGTGTTGGGAATCGTCAGCATCACGACCGCCGTTTTGGGCGAAAGCGCGGCGGCTAAGGCTTGTTTATCCACGCACCCGTTGGGCGCCGATTTAATATTGATGACGTGGTATCCCGCCATATTGGCGGTCGCGGGGTTTGTGCCGTGGGCGGTATCGGGCACGATAACTTCGCAACGCGCTGTGTTGCCGTGCGCGTCGTGGTAGCGCCGCGCCGTTAAAATGCCGGTCAGTTCCCCGTGTGCACCCGCGGCGGGTTGCAACGTAAAAGCCGCAAGCCCCGTCACTTTTTTCAAAAGTTCCTGCAACTCATAGAGCGCTTGCAATGTGCCCTGCACTGCACTTTCCGGTGCGAACGGGTGGGCACCCGCAAAAGGTTCCAACGCGCTTAACGTATCGTAGGCTTTGGGGTTATACTTCATGGTGCAAGACCCTAGCGGATAAAATTGCGCGTCCAACGAATAATTCTGTTGCGATAAACGCGTAAAGTGGCGCACAACGTCAAACTCGCTCATTTCGGGCAAGCGGGGCGTGTCCTTGCGCAAGCAATTTTCGGGCAAATAATCGTTTACCTGTTTTTCCGCTTGGGCAAAGCGCACACCGCGTCTGCCCGCGCGGGACTTTTCAATAGAAAGTTCGTTGTGTTTCAAAAATTCGTTCATATTACAGCACCCCCTTTAAGGCTTCTGCGTAGGCGGTTAAATCGTTCGGAGTTCTTACTTCCGTCGCGCAGACGAGCAAGCAATTTTCCATTTGTTTGCACGTTTGGCCTAAATCATAGCCGGCGGCAATACCCTGTTGCGCGAGTTTTTCAATTACCGCGCTTGCTTTTACCGGACATTTGACTACAAATTCATTGAAAAACGGCGCCTCGCGCAAAACTTCAAAACCTTTTACCCCGTCAATCAAATCGGCGAGTTGATGCGCGCGTTCCACGTTGAGTGCGCAGACTTCTTTTAACCCTTGCGGGCCCAGCAGCGTTAAATAAATAACCGCATTGAGCGCGCAAATCGCCTCGTTAGAGCAAATGTTGGAAGCGGCCTTTTCGCGGCGGATATGTTGCTCGCGCGCTTGTAAGGTCAGCACAAACGAGCGGTTGCCGTCTTTATCTTTGGCGATACCCACCATACGTCCGGGCAGTTGGCGCAAGTATTGTTTTTTGGCGGTCAAAATGCCCAAAAAGGGCCCGCCGAAATTTAATTTATTGCCCAGTACTTGCCCTTCGGCAACGGCAAAATCGGCGTCATATTCGGCAGGCGTTTGCAAAATACCCAGCGCGAGCGCATTGACGAGCGACACCAATAATCCTCCTTTTTCGTGCACCGCTTTGGAGATTTCGTCCGCCTGTTCCAAATATCCCAAAAAGTTCGGCGTGGCAAGCACCACACATGCGGTATCGGCGGAAATTTGCGCTTTAAGTGCGCTTACATCGAGCGTACCTTGCGCGGTGGGTTTGGCTTCCGTAAGGGTGATACCCGCGTGGCGCGTGTAGGTAGTCAGCACTTCTTTATAGTGCGGGTGGAGCAGTGCGGAAATGATGACTTCCTTGCGCCCCGTAATGCGCGTGCACGCGAGCACCGCTTCGGCAAGCGCGGTGGCGCCGTCGTAGTGCGAAGCGGTAGTAGCGTCCATATTAAAAAGCGCGCAAATACTGCTTTGAAATTCGTAAATCGTTTGCAACGTGCCTTGGCTCGCCTCGGCCTGATAGGGTGTATAAGCGGTTAAAAATTCGCCGCGCGAAGAAAGCGCCGAAACCGCCGCCGGTACAAAGTGCTCATAGGCTCCCGCCCCGATAAAATTTTTAAGCGGTTTATTTTTGGCGGCGAGATCGTGCACGTGCGCGGTCAGTTCGGCTTCGCTCAAGGCTTGGGGTAAATCTAACGCGGGGTATAAAAACTCCTGCGGGATTTGCGCAAGGAGTTCTTGCACGTTTTGCACGCCGATTTTGGCGAGCATTTCTTTTTTATCTTGCGTGGTATGCGGTGTAAACATAGGGTTTCCTTTGGTATAAAAAACCCCCGCAAGCGCGGGGGCCGTAAAAACTATTTCCCTAACGTGCCTTGATAGGCGTTGAAGTCCAACAATTCGTCCATTTCGGCGGGGTTGGTCATTTTGATTTTGAAGAGCCACCCGTTGCCGTGCGCTTCGCGGTTGACGAGGGCAGGGTCGCCGTTTAGGGCTTCGTTTACTTCCACGATTTCGCCGCTCACGGGGGCGTAAATTTCGCTCGCCGATTTCACGGATTCAATCACGCAGCAATTTTCGCCTACTTTAACTTGGCGGCCTACTTTGGGTAAATCTACAAAAACAATATCGCTGATTTCTTCTTGCGCATGGTCGGAAATACCTACCACCGCCACGTCGCCTTGTGCAAAGGCCCACTCGTGAGTTTGTGCAAAACGGCATTTTTCTTGGTTATACATAATAGTCTCCTTACACTCTGTTTTTATAAAAAGGGGTTTTTACTACTTCGGCCGGCAGTTTGCGCCCGTGGACTTCTATTTCCACTTCCGCACCGACGGGTATATCGCTTTGCGCGTAACCGACGGCTATTCCCTTAAAAAGCGGGGAATAAGTGCCGCTGGTCAGTGTACCCACTTGCGCGCCGTTGAAAAACACGTTGCACCCTTCGCGCGGTACGCCCGCGGTTTTGAGTTTGAAAGCCAACAATTTTTCCGCAAAGCCGGCGGCTTTTTTGGTTTCCAAAGCATGCTTGCCGATAAAATCTTCTTTGGCGAGTTTCACCACCCAACCGCAGTTGGCTTCGTAGGGGGTGCGGGTTTGGTCGGCGTCCGCGCCGTTGAGCAGATACCCCGCTTCCAAGCGCAGTACGTCGCGCGCACCCAAACCGCAAGGCGTTACACCTTCGTTTAATAGGGCGTTCCACACGTCCGTAATTTTTTGCGCGGGGAGCATAATTTCCACGCCGTCCTCGCCGGTGTATCCGGTGCGCGTTACGTAGCCTTGCGCGCCGAAAAGTGCGACGCACATGATGTGAAAGCGCGGCAAAGTGGCGATTTTTCCGTCCAAACGGGCTGCAATTTCCACGGCTTTGGGCCCTTGCAAGGCAATCATCCCCCACTGCTCGCTTTCGTTACGCACGGACACGTCAAAATTTTGGGCCTGACGCGTGAACCACGCGAAATCGGTATCAATGCACGCGGCATTGACGACCACTAAAAATTTATCTTCGCTTAAACAAAACGAAATGGCGTCGTCAATAATGGTGCCTTGTTCGGTTAAAATGTGCGAGTAAGTGCCCGCGCCCAAATCGTTTTTAATGTTATTGCAGTTAATATATTGCAAAAATTTCCACGCGTCTTTGCCTTCCACCACAAACTGCCCCATGTGCGACACGTCAAACATCCCCGCGCTTTCGCGCACGGCTTTATGTTCGGTTAAAATGCTGTTAAATTGTACCGGCAAGAGCCAGCCGTGAAAATCTACCATTTTCCCGCCCGCTTTTTTACAGGCTTCGCAGAGCGGAGTTGTTTTCAAATCGGTAAGCGTCATAGAACCTCCATAAGATTATTGTATAAAATTTATTATACAATGTAAGTATGGCAGATACGCAGAGTTTGGTAAGCGACGTAAAACTTTTTTTACAACGCCTTAAAAACGAATTACCCGAAGTGTTCGGCAAGCCCGACGCGCCGGCGGATAAGACCGCTCCCGATGAGAAAGCACCGCTTATCGGCGGCAACCAAGTGCTTTTTAACGGCGGCTTGTATCCCGCGCGTATTTATGTTACGCCCGATCAGGAAGAAGGCGTTGATTTTGACGGGAAAAATTTTCTCATTTATTTACTCGCCGCGACGGGGGACCCTTCGGCCTTAGTTACCGCGTGGCTAAAGAATAAAGCACGTGAGATTTTGCCCGAAAAAACAAAAACGTGGGCCGAAAAAATAGGGGTGGCATATAACCAGATTTTTATAAAGGACCAACAAACCCTGTGGGCGAGTTGTTCGGGCAAAAAGAATTTGAATTTTTCTTACCGCATTATTAAAATGCCCTTGGCGGTGCAAGATTATTTAATTGTCCACGAACTTTGCCACTTGGTGCATATGAACCACAGCGCCGAGTATTGGGCCCTCGTGGCGCAGTTCTGCCCCGACTACAAACAACATCGCAAATGGCTCAACGACAATAAAGACGCTATTTTTGCGCCGGTCAGTTTAACCTACCGGCCGGAACATGACGATTAAAACGCAAAGCGGTTTTATTGCCGGAAAGGTTTTGTATTATTGCATTTTTTAGTTTGTAAAAAACTATTTCTTTGTTTTACTATCTAATAAATTCATTTTTTTAGCCAACTCTATCATAAAATTTTCTAAAATAATGAATTTTTCCTGTTTTTTCATTTTTTATCCTAGAGAAGCGGTATAAATACCCCCGGCGGGAGTTGAACTCGCAACCTTTTCCTTAGGACGGAACCGCTCTATCCATTTGAGCTACGGGGGCGTAAATCAGTGTTTAGTTTTGGTGTTTTTTTTGCGCTTGGCGGGTTTAACGTTTTTGGCAGCCGCTTTGCGCGCAGACTTTTTGGGCGCGGTTTTGCGCGCGGAAGTCTTTTTTTGCTTTTTGCCCGCCGCTTTTTTGGCGCGAACCGCTTTTTGTTTACCCGCCTGTTTAGCGCGTTGTTTGCGCAGCATTTTTTCCGCCGAGGACGTTTCTTCTTCCCCTAAAATATTGGTCTTAACGCGCGTGTGCATGGCACTGTGCAGTTTAGTGGTGCGGAAGTTATCGGCCGGCATATCCAACATACCGGCTTTTTGCGCTTCTTTGCGGATAATGCGGATAGCGCGCTCCTCTATCTGGCGCACGCGCTCGCGCGAAATACCCAAAATTTCCGCCACTTCGCCCAGCGTTTTGGCGTTATTGTCATCAAGGCCGTAACGCATAACAATCACTTGGCGGTCGCGCTCGTTTTCCAACTCTTCTAAAATCCGGCGGATATTGGACTGATCTTCGCTTTCTTCAAATAACGCGTGCGGGTTTCCCCGTCCGCCGTCGCTGATTAAATCTTCTAAAGTCGTTTCGTCTTCTTCGTGGATTAGCGACGTAAGCGAATCTACCCCTTTGGCGGCGCTCAACGTGTCCATAATGGACTTTACCTGACGGGCCGTCAAATTAAGTTCTTCCGCCATTTCGCGCAAGGAAGGCTCGCGCCCGTTAGTTTCTTTTAGTTCGTTCCATGCGCGGAACCAACGTTTCAAATTTCCCCATGCGTGCGACGGAATTTTGATAGCGCCCGATTGTTCTTCAATATATTTGCGGATATATTGCTCTATCCAATACACGGCATACGTAGAAAAGCGGTATCCCTTTTCCGGCTCAAACTTTTCTATGGCTTGCAAAAGGCCCAAATTGCCTTCTTCAATCAAATCCATCAGTTCTATGCCGGGGCGCAAAAAACGTTTTGCGGTAGGGACCACCAAACGCAAATTCATTTCCATAATTTTATTTTTTGCGCTCTGGTCGCCTTTTTTTACTTTTTTCCATAACTTAGTCATCTCCGCGCGGTCAATTTCCTGCGTGATTTTGCCTAAGTGTTTGAAGTATTCATTGACGCTGTCTAAGTCCACATTTTCCATATAACATATCATATCAAACTTTACGCGCTTTGGGCGATTTGTTTTTCTAAATAATTTTTCTTTACGCGTAAGGGCAAAATAGTGTTATAATGATAATAGGGAGATTATATGAACACACCGCACCAAAATAAAACATTATTACAAATTGTTTACATGTGTTTGGGTTTTTTCGGCATCCAATTTGCTTGGGGACTCCAACAGGGCAACATGAGTGCCATTTATGCGCGCTTGGGCGCAGACCCCGATAAAATTGCTATGTTGTGGCTCGCCGCACCGGTAACGGGGCTGCTTGTGCAACCGATTATCGGCTACTTCAGTGACCGCACTTGGTGCCGCCTCGGGCGCAGACGCCCGTATTTTTTGGGTGGGGCGATTTTCTCGGTACTGGCGTTAATTTTAATGCCGCTTTCTCCCGCGATTTGGGTGGCCGCCATGGCCTTGTGGATTTTGGATACTTCCGTCAATGCCAGCATGGAGCCTTTCCGCGCTTTTGTGGGGGACATTTTACCCGAACAACAACGCAAAATCGGCTACACCATGCAAAGCATTATGATCGGCGCCGGCGCGGTGCTTGCTTTAGCCATGCCGCAAATTTTAACCAGTTTAGGTGTGAGTATAGAAGCCCCTATCGGGCATATTCCCGCCACCGTTAAATATTCTTTCTTTATCGGCTCGGTGGTATTGTTGGTAACGATAGCCGTTACCATTATCAAAACGCCGGAATATCCCCCGCAAGACCAAAAAGCCTTCGCGGAAATGAAAAAACAAGCCTTTGACCCGTTAGGTATGCTCAAGGAAATGGGGCAAGCCTTGTTTTCTATGCCCACTTTAATGCGCCGTTTGGCCGTGGTACAATTTTTTACATGGGCCGCGTTTATGGCTATGTGGGCCTATTTCTCGCTCGGTATTGCGCACGATATTTTCCACGCATCTGCCGGCACGCCTGAGTTTGAAGCCGCCGCTACCTTGGGGAGCAACTGCTTTGCCGTATATAACGCCGTAGCGTTTGTGTTCTCGTTTGCGTTATTGAGTTTGGCTAAAAAATTCTCCGCCAAACAAATACACACTTCGTGCTTGATTATCGGCGGGGTGGGGTTACTTTCCTTGCTCGCCGCGCGGGCGGGTTTGGCTCCGGCAAAAGTTGTTTTAGTAGGTGCTATGGTGTGTGTGGGTATCGCGTGGAGCAGTATTTTATCTATGCCTTACGCCATGCTTTCCAACGCACTTCCCCCCGAAAAAATGGGTTTTTATATGGGGGTATTCAATTTCTTTATCGTACTGCCGCAAATCTGCGTCAGTTTATTTGCAGGATTTATTATGAAACACTGCTTAGGCGGAAGCCCGCTGATGGTGGTGAGTTTGGGCGGAATAGGGATGTTACTGGCCGCCGCAAGTATGATTTTTGTGCATGATCCGCACGATATTAAAGGGTAATAAAAGGGTGAAATTATGAAAATTATTTTTAACGTCAACTATCGTACAAACGACGGGGAAACGCTCCACGCGGTTCTCCACCGCGCAAATGCCGGTATGAAAGAAAATCAAATCAATATCCCGCTTAAACTGCAAGACGGGCAACATTGGTCCGGCAATATTTTATTAGGCCTAAAACAGCCTATTTTGATGGCTTATCACTACGAAGTGCGTAAAGATAATCAAATCGTGCGCCGCGAATATGAGCCTTGCCCGCGTACACTTGCATTAGACCCGCAAGTTACGCAATATACACTCCAAGACCACTGGCGCGACACGCCGGCGGAAACGTACTTATTCTCTTGCGCATTTACCGAATTATTCGCGCAAGCGCGCCAACCGAAAAATGCCCAGCCTAAATTATTCAAGCATACGCTCGGTTTACGGGTACAACTGCCCAAAACGAGCAAGGGGCAATCGGTTTGGATTTGCGGAAATACCGATTTACTGGGCAACTGGAACCCCGACAAAGCACTCCCGCTCACCGAAGAACAACCCAACGAGTGGGTCATTTTATTGGATGCCGATTTCTTGCCCGACTATACGGAATATAAGTTCTTACTCAAAGAAGGGGATACCACCCTGTGGCAAGAAGGCGGCAACTGCATTTTGAATAAACCCGCTATTGCGGAAAACGAAGTCTATTTAATTACCGAATTTACCCCCCGTTTTAACGTATCCAAAACTCCCCGTTTTGCGGGTTGTGTGGTGCCGGTATTTTCCTTACGCAGCCAAAGCAACTGGGGAACCGGCGACTTCGGCAGTTTGAAATTACTGGTAGATTGGGCCGTAAAAACAGGGCAACACGTCTTGCAATTACTCCCCGTCAACGATACTTCCGTTACCGGCAAATGGACCGATTCTTACCCTTATAACGCGATTTCCGTTTATGCCTTGCACCCGTTATACGCTAACGTCAGTGTGCTCCCCGGCAATACGTCACTGCGCACCAAAATATTGGCAAGCAAAGTCCAAAAAATCAACCAAAACGAACAATTGGATTATGAAAAAGCACTCGCCTATAAATTGGACCGCTTACATATTGCCTTTGAAGAACACGGCAAACAAATTTTAGCCTCGGAAGCGTTCCGTCAATTTTTCGCCCAGCAGGTGCACTGGTTGCCCGCCTACGCTATGTTCTGCGTATTGCGCGATCAATACAAAACAAGCGATTTCCGCCAATGGGAAGAATATAAAAATTTCTCGCATACGGGCCTTGTGGAATTTACCAAACCCGCGTCCCCCCATTACGAGAAAGTAAGTTTCTGGTATTATGTGCAATTTGTACTCCACGTGCAATTGCGCGAAGTGGCCCGTTACGCGCGCGAACACAATGTTGTGCTTAAAGGCGATATCCCGATAGGCATTTCGCCCACCAGCGTGGAAGCGTGGACCATGCCGTCCCTGTTTAACTTAAACACGCAAGCGGGCGCCCCGCCGGATGATTTCTCCGAAACCGGCCAAAATTGGGGGTTCCCCACGTATAACTGGGCCCAAATGGCCAAAGATAATTTCTTCTGGTGGCGCAGACGCCTTACGCACATGGCGCAATATTTTGATTTGTACCGCTTAGACCACGTACTCGGGTTTTTCCGCATTTGGGAAATCCCTACCGAAAGCGTACAGGGGCTGCTCGGGCATTTTTCACCGGCGTTGCCTTTATCTAAAGAAGAAATTATCAGTTTCGGTTTTGAGTTCAAAGACGAATATCTTTTCCCGCACATTACGGATGAGTTATTACAAGAACTCTTTGGCGATTTAACCGAACGGGTGAAAACCGATTATCTCGTTAAGTCGGGCAGCGGGACCTATTCCCTGCGCCCCGCCTACGATACGCAACGCAAGGTGGCTCAAGCCTTAAATACCGATAATCCCACCCACAACCGCTTGCGCGAAGGGCTCTACCGCCTGATTGCCAACGTGCTTTTTGTGAAAGACACTAAAAATCCCAATTTGTATCATCCGCGTATCGGTGCGCTCAAAGACGAATATTTTACTTCGCTCTCCAAAGCGCAACAACAAACCTTTACGCGCTTGTATAACGATTTCTACTTCTACCGCCACGATAAATTTTGGAAAGAACAGGCCATGCAAAAATTGCCTGCGCTTACACAGGCTACCCGTATGCTCGCCTGTGCGGAAGATTTAGGAATGATTCCCGCTTGCGTACCCGAAGTGATGCACGCATTGCAGATGCTCACGTTGGAAATCCAGCGTATGCCCAAAGAAATGGGCAAAACGTTTGCCGATACGACACAATACCCGTATCTCTCGGTGGCGACGCCGTCCACGCACGATATGTCTGTATTGCGCGGCTGGTGGCAGGAAAGCCCGTCCTTAACGCAAAAATTCTGGAGAAGAGTGTTGCATAAAGGCGGTATGCCCCCGCAGGAGTTGGACGTAGATACGGCCAAAGAAATTTTGATGATGCACTTGCAAAGCCCGTCTATGCTCGCGCTTATCGGCTTGCAGGATTGGACAGCCATAAGCGAAAAACTGCGCGGTAAAGACCCCGAAGAAGAACGCATCAACGTACCGGCCAACCCGCACCATTATTGGTGCTACCGGATGCCCATGACGTTGGAAGATTTGCTCAAAGAAAAAGAATTTAATGCGCAAATCAAAGAAATGATTACCCAGTCCGGGCGTTAAGCCTCAACCGCTTATAAAACACCGCCTTTTTAGGCGGTGTTTTTATGAAATGATTTATCGGGGAGCAATATGAAAAAAATTGCCAGTTTTAACGTTAATCACGATACCTTAACCAAAGGTCTTTATATTTCGCGGGTGGACGGCGACGTCATCACCTACGACGTGCGTATGAAAAAGCCCAACGCGGGCGATTATTTGCAAAATGCGGGGCTACATACGCTTGAACATATTTTGGCCACTTATTTGCGCAACAGCGCATATGCCGACGGGGTAGTTTATGTGGGGCCGACGGGGTGCCGGACAGGTTTTTGCGTACTTTTTCGGGATAGTATTTCCCCGACACAAGTGATTAAATTATTGCAAGATGCTTTTGCCTTTACGCGCGATTTTACCGGTGAAATTCCGGGCGCCACCCGAATAGAGTGCGGCAACTATTTAGAGCACGACTTAACCAATGCCCGCGAAGTTGCGCGCGATATGTGCGAAGTACTTAAAAATTGGACCGAAGAGAAATTAGTTTATCCCAAGTAAAATTTTTCAAAGCAGTTGGTGCACTCCCCGCAGAATATAAAAACCGCCCGAATAGTATGGGAAGGGACTTGGCTTCCGGTAAAATCTCTGACGGGATTTTCCTACAGCCCGGCCCTCGCGGTTTTTGCCTTTCGCGCTCGCCAATACGGCTCGCACCTCAAACAAAAACAACGCTCCGGGCTTCAAGTCCTTACGCGCACCAAGCAGTTGGTGCGCTCCCCACAGAATACAAAAACCGCCTTTTCAGGCGGTTTTTATATTCTACCGGGGAAGGGACTTGAACCCTTAAGCCCGTGCGGGCAATAGTTTTTGAGACTATCCTGTATACCAATTCCAGCACCCCGGCTTAAATCTATAATTTATTATACCAAATTTCAGTGCGCTTTGTCTTTCCCGCGCTACAAAACGCAAGCAGCACCCTAAAATTTGAGCATAGAAGTATATTCTTTTAAGCGTTTATCTATATCGCGCTTAGTCAGGCCCGCCAAACGCTTAACGCTAAAAGATTCTATGGTAAACGACGCCATTACGTTGCCTATCATCATAGCGCGCTTAATGGCCAGTAAATTATCCCAACGCGGCAAACTGGCCAAATAGCCCGTAAAACCGCCGCCGAAGGTATCGCCCGCGCCGGTCGTGTCGTGTACGCGTTCCAACAGATACGGCGGCAGTTGCGCAATTCCTTTTTTGCTTACCAGCATAGAGCCGTTGGAACCCAACTTGATAATCACGTATTTTACGCCTTGTTTGAGCAAACTTTTGCCCGCCTGTATTAAATTATAAATACCGGTCAGCAAGCGCGCTTCGGTTTCGTTTAAGAATAAAATATCAATTTGCTTGATGACCTTTAAGAGTTCTTTTTTCTTGGACGAAATCCAATAATTCATGGTATCGCATGCCACCAAACGCGGCTTTTTAACTTGCTTTAAGACGGAAAGTTGCAACACCGGATCAATGTTGGCTAAAAAGACCACTTCGGCTTTTTTTTGTTCTTCATTCAAAACGGGCTTAAAATCTTTGAATACGTTTAAGTCCGTAAAGCGCGTAACGGCCGTGTTAAAATCTTTATCGTAACTTCCGCCCCAATGAAAGGTCTTGCCGTCTTTTACTTCCAAGCCTTTCAAATTGATTTTGCGTTTTACAAAAGGGGCGCGGTCCTCTTGGGTAAAATCGGTACCGACAACGGCTACAATCGCCGGATTTGCAAAATAACTCGCGCTGATAGAAGCATAACTTGCCGCGCCGCCCAGCACCCGCTCGGCCTTGCCGCAAGCATTTTCTATAGAATCAAACGCCACCGACCCTACGATTAAAATCTCGTTTTTCATACTAATCCTTTAAGAAGGTTTTAATCTCTATGTTATTGTTGAATTGTTCTTCAAAGGCCTTTGCCGCCGCACCCATTTTCGTTTCTAAAAGTTGGTCGGCAAAATCTTTTTTATCTTCCCCGAATTTATCCAAATTGCCATGTTGCACTTTATAGGATTGTTCAATCTCTTTAGGCGTCATTTTATAGTTGGAAGCGAGTAAACGGCGGAAGTTATTGCCCAGGGACGAGCGGCGGATTTGTTCTTCAAATTCGGCCGGAGTAAGGCCCATTCGTTTTAGGCCGTAGGTATAAATATTTTTATCAAAATGCCCGTTAGCGGTAAAATACGGCACCGCGGCAATCGCGGACGCGACTTCATAGTCCGACACATGCAAATCGGCCTTGCGGGCGGCTTGAGTAACCACTTCTTCGCCGATTAACGTCTGCAACATTTGTTGGCGCAAACCTTTGAGCGTTTCTTCATCCAAGTCCATTCCCTGATTGCGCAACGTTTGCGCGGCATTTTGGGTGGTGCGGTCCAAATCACGCATAGAGATAGTGGCATTACCCACTTTAGCCGCTATCAGGCTGTAATTGGTGCGCGAGTAAGCATCTAAGCCCAAATACACGATACTTCCCAAAAAGAACGCCAAGGTTACAATTAAAATACTCTTTTTATGTTTGATTAAAAACGAAATCATATATGCTTTATTCTCCCGATAAATTATTTTTCTGCTTTAGCGGTTTTTTCCGCTTTGGAGGATTTGGCTTCTTTCTCTACGCTCTCGCGCTCCCCCCACTCGCCGACGGAACAACGCCCGTTAATCCGGCAACCTTCGGCCATAATCATTTTTTTGGCGCGGATGTCGCCGTCCACCGAGGCGGTGGCTAACATTTCCAAGGCTTCGGCGCAAATATTCCCTTTTACAGCCCCGCCGCAAACGATTACGTCGCCGGTAACATCACCGGTAATTTTGCCTTCGTTGCCGATAATAATATAATGCGCATTATCTACAGAACCTTCTATGGTTCCGTCAACACGCAAGGAACCTTGCACGCCTAAAGTGCCTTGAAAGTAACACTCCGCACTGACTACGGAAACATGTTCGCCGGACGAAAAGTCCGAATCTTTCTTCAAAAATCCCATACTTCCTCCTAAATTTATTTGAAATAGTTTTTCGGATTGACGGCCTGCCCGTCTTTCCATACTTCATAATGCAAATGGGTCCCCGTGGAACGCCCGCTTGAGCCCATCGTGGCGATTTGTTCGCCGCGTTTAACCACATCTCCGGCTTTTACCAAAATACCCGTTGTGTGGGCATAAAGCGTGGAATAGCCGAAGCCGTGGTCCACCAAAATCGCTTGCCCGAAACTCGGCACCCACCCCGCATGGCGCACCACGCCGTCTGCGGTAACTACAATGGGGCTGTCGGGCTTACCGGCAAAATCTACCCCGTTATGCAACTTCGTCGTGCGGTGGCCGAACGGGTCTAGGCGGTAGCCGAACCCCGAACTGATGCGCGCACCGGACGGGCGGATAGACGGGATAGAGTGCTGTTCTTCGCGCCGGTTGGCAAAATACCATGCAATTTCCTGATAACTTGCCAAACGCATTTTGACACTTTCTTCTATATCGTCAATATACTGCCCAAATTCTTCGGTGTCTAACTCGGTTAAATCTTTACCGAGCATTTCTTGATATCCGGCTTCGGCTTTTGCCTTGGCTTCTTCCCAACCTTTGGGTAAATTGATAAATTTATCCCCCGCCGGCATACCCACCATTTTACGCATTTGCACGTCTGTGGTGCGCGTCATTTCCAAAAACTTGCGTCCGCGTTCCAACTCGTCCGCAATCAAATCCATTTTCAGGCGCATTAAGCGGTTATCGGCTTTGACCAAATTATAATCGTACACGCGCGCGAAAAAATAAAAACCCGTGCCCGTAATCAACAGCCACACCACGCCTATTATCAAGAGCGTCAGCCGGCGCACTTTAACCTTTTTGGACGTTCCGCGCCGCGGCATAATCAAAATATCTATCCGCTCGGTCAGCCACGAAGCCCAAAGATTGATTATTTTTCCCATCTTTTGTATTCTATCATATATAGAGCCCCTACGGGGAAATTTTAGTTTACAAGGAGTTTGTATGAAAAAGATTTTGATGTTGCTTTTAGCCGTTATATTGGTAGGGGCCTGTTACCCGAAACTACCCAGCACCACTATTCCCGAAGTGATGGACGAAACCGCCGTTTGGCAATCGGACAATTACCAAGGAAAACCGGTACTGATTGTATTTATGGGTTCGTGGTGCCCGTGGTGCAAAAAAACTATCCCCGCCCTTAATGCCTTAAGTGAGAAATACAGCAATTCCGTAGAAATCGTGGGCGCCTTTGCCGACCAAGTGCCGGGCCCCGTAAAAGACGTAGCCAAAGAACATAATATCGCGTTCAAAACGCTCTACAACGCCGGAGCCGCCGCCGAACAATTAGGCGCCCAAGGCTTCCCCTATGCGGTGTTGTTTGATAAAAAACATACCGCCGTGCGCGTGTGGAACGGCTACTCGGCCGACTTTGAAACCCAAGCCGCCGAACAATTGGATAAATTACTTTAAGGAGCCGGTATGATTACATTTCTTACATGGACGGCCATAGCACTTTTATTATGGCGCGTGGAAACACTTGCGCACCAAATAACCCTTCTGCAACGCGGGCAAACAAACCCGCCCAAAACCGAACAAGCCCCAAAACCGCAACCCGCTCAAACGGCTTCTATTTTTGAGCCGCTCCCGCAAGCGCAAAAACCGGCACAAACGCCCGTAACGCACGTACCGAGCGCGCAACAAGAGGCCCCCAAACAACCTTTATCCGTAGATAAAATATTCTCATGGGTAGGCGGGTTTATTTTGCTATTGGGTATTATTTTTTGTATTAAATATTCCATTGAAAAGGATTTAATTTCCCCGCAAGTGCGCGTCGCTTTAGGCACGTTGACCGGTGTTATTTTGTGGGCAATCGGTGCTTTTATGCAAAAAGAAAACCTGAAAACAACTTCCCATACCTTACTGGCGTGCGGGTTGTGTGTGTGCTATTTGACGTGGTTTTCCGCTTATGCGTTTTATCATATTTTTTCGGCGCAAACCGCGTTTGGGTTGCTTGCGCTTATTGCCGTAGCGTCGTTTGCCACCGCCGTTTGGAAAAAGGCTTTTTATATCGGCATACTCGCGCAAATTATCGGGTTTTTAACGCCCTTTTTGCTCGTTTCCGGCGCTACCCCCGTTTACTGGTTTTTACTCGGCTACGGGGCGCTGATTACCGTTTCCGCGGTAGCCTCTTCTTTCAAATACGCGTGGGATAGCCAAATCTACACCGCTATTATCTTTTCCGCGCTTTATTTGCTCGCATTTATCTCGCAGGCAAACAGCACGTTGCTGATGAGTTTTGCTATCTTACTCGGCGCCGTATTTGCCACCGCCGCCGCCCTTAAACGCAACGGCGCGTTTTTACTCGGCGCGTTTATCGCGCAAATACCGCTGATATCGGTTTTATTTATAGAAGTTATATTCGCCCGCCACAACCCCGCGGATCCCTTTTTACTCTGCGGCGCTTTATGGTGGGCCGTGTTTACCCTCGTGCCCTTTTTACTCAAAAAACATTTTATAAATGATAAAAAAGCGTGGATAACCGCCGCGCTTTGCGGTGCGTTTATCGGCGGGCTTATGCAAGTGGTTGTTTGGTGTACTGCCTCTATATTGGACGGCGGGTGGATTCCGTTTTTATTCGCACTTGTTTACGGCACTGTTTTTTATGCCGTTTATGATTGGCAACACTTCAAAAAACCTTGCCAATACTTACGCTTGAGCGCGTTGGGGGCGGTCTGCGTATTATTTGTAACCGTACTGATTTATTGTGCGTTGTTTGAACAATGGATAGCGATTGCGTTGGCACTGCAAGGCGTGTTTTTAGTTTATTTGTGGCGGCGGATTAAATTATCCGTTTGGCAAACACTCGGGGCGATACTGCTGTCGCTTTCCGCTTTGCAGTTGTGCTTTTTATCCTACGACAACCCGCAACCTTTCCTGATTAATGATTACTTATACACCTACGGTATTTGTATTATTTCTTGCTGGATGGCCGCACTGCGTTGGCGCAAAACGTCCCGCCGTTCCGTACGCACTTATTTGCGGCTTTTAGGCGGCATCCTTTTCTTTGTGCTGCTTAATATTGAAATTGCGTCCTATTTTTCAGCCGGAAAAGCCTTATCGTTAAATCCTTTCGGGCAAGTCAACCAAGCCGCCGCTTATACGATTGTATGGGCCTTGTGCGGCGCGATATGTTTGTTATTTAATTCGTGGCGCACCAAAGGGTTAAACACCATGGGTCTTGTGCTCATTGTACTGGCACTGGCAAAACTATTCTTATCGGATATCTGGTTGTTGCCTTTGGCGTTAAGAATTATCGTATCTATTGCGGTAGCCCTGATATTGTTGGGGATATCGTTTTGCTATCAGCAACGAAAACACCATTAAACGAAATTAAAAAGCCCCGCAAATGCGGGGCTTTATTTTCAAAAATCTTTAACAATTTGCGGGTCTTCCATACACAAATAAACGTGCGTTTTAGGAAAAGTCCGCCGTAAAAGCGGTAGCAAAAACGCATAGGCTTCGCGCCGTTCTTGCTCACCATAGCGCATTTTTCCGTCAAAGCCGAGCAAAAACTCGCCGTCTAAAATCGTATTTTTCGGGAATCGGTTTTCAATCATTTTTTTAAGTTCCCGCCCGAAACGGAGCGTTCCCACACTGATCCACGCAATTTTATCGTGTGGCAAAGATTCCGCCATTTCGGCCACGACTTGTGCGTAATCTTGCTTATACCCGTTGTAAATAATTACCGGATCAAAGTGAAAACCGATACGATACCCCGCTTTGGCCACTTCGCACGCGGCTGCCAAACGCGCGGGTAACGGCGGCGTAAAATGCTCCACATTTTCAATTATTTTGCGGGTATTAACCGACCACGAAACGACTACATTTTCCGCCCCGCCCGCTTGCAAAATTCCTTTGGTGCACACGCTTTTTGTCTTAAATTCAAATTGTAAATGGGGACGCGCGCGGAAGAACGGCACGAGTTGCGCGCTGTAGCGGGTAATCTCGTCAAATACGAGTGAATCGGTAAACTCCCCGCTGCCGATACGGGCGCGGTCAAATAACCCTTTGCGCCAGTTGCACGCGTCAATTTTTTCCAAAAACTCTTCCAAATTGGCGGGAAGCAAAACCGCATGCAGATTTTGGTATCCCTGTAAAAAACAATACTCGCACTCAAAGCGGCAACCGAACCCCAAATTGACTAAATTATAACCGCACCCCGCCGCCGAGCAACTGCACGGGCAAGGCTTGATAAAATCGTATTTTTCGCGGTGGATAAAAAGCGTGTCCAAGCGGCGCGAAAAATTCGGGCTGCCCACTTGCGTTTTGCCGTCCGTTTCCTTAAAGGTTGCTTTTGGAAATAAATTTTTTACGCGCGCGGCCAATTCCGTTTGCGCGACGGAATTTTCTATATAAATGGTTTTGGGATAGAAAGGTTTTTCCTGCAAGTCGGCCCGTAAGGCGGGGTCAAAATCCAATTTCGGCAGATAGAACGCATCTTTGGGGGCCGTCTTAAAATTAATGGGATATCGTTGCGCGAGTAATTGTTTTTTGGCGCTTTCAAAATTAAGATTTTTTTGCGCGGGTAAAATTTCCGCAAGCGGACGCGGGGTGCGTTTATCAATTTCGTAGATCAGGCGCACGAGTTCGCGCTGTTTATTAACCCCCAACTTCGGCAGTACGGATAACACATAATTTTCTATTTCGCTTACACACATAAATTCCCTTCCAAAAAACGGCGGGTCTGCGCAGGTAAAAGGATACCGGCCGCGCCCGCATTATCACGCACCTGCTCAGGCGTACGCATACCGCATAACGCACTCGTTACTTCGGGTGCGGATAAGGCCCACGCGAGCGCTGTTTGCGCGGGCGTTACCCCTAAATTTTGCGCCACTATGCGCACGCGAGATACCACCTTTTGGGCCCGCGCAAAACTTTCCCCGCGGTAACATTTATAAAAATAATTACGCGCATCAGCCCGCCGGAAATTCGGTTCTTTTTTATACTTACCGCTTAAAATTCCCCCGCATAAACTTCCGTAACCGATAAACCCCACTCCCTGTTTTTGGCATAACTCAAAAACTTCTTTTCCCCGCGCGGGGTGCAAGAGGGAATATTCGTTTTGCACACCGGCCAAATCGGGAAATACACTTAAAATTTGTCTTAACTCATCAGCGCTCACATTACACACGCCCACATAGCGGATTTTTCCTTGTGTGCGCAAACGCGCCAAACACGCAAAAACTTCTTCCCACGGGGTTTTGGGGTCGGGGTAGTGTACTTGGTATAAGTCAATGTAATCCGTACGCAAATTTTTAAGGGAATTTTCCACTTGGCACACGATAGTTTGCGCGCTTAAATCGTGCTCCGGCCACGACGTCCTCTTGATTAAACCGCATTTGGTGGCATAAAAAATTTTACACCGCCGCGCAGCCAAAACGCGCCCTAAAAATTGCTCACTTTCCCCGTAAACCGGGGCCGTATCCACCCAATTTATCCCGCGCGAGAGCGCCTCGTTTACCGCACGCTCGGCACTTGCCGTGTCCACCGGTCCCCAGTCGTATCCGCCGCCAAAACACCAACCGCCCAAACCGACGGCGGAAAGCATTAAATCCGTACGGCCCAAGCGGTTAGTTTTCATCATATCGGCAACGTTTGCCTAACAAATTAGGCTTGCGGTAAATTAAAATTGCCCATGGCTTGCGCGGCCATGGCTTGCGTATCGCGCACCGCTTTGTTAAAAACGTCTTTGAGTTCTTTTTCCAAATCGGCCGCGTCGTATTTTTCGGGCGTCTGCAATTTTACTTCTTTTACTTCCATAGAGCCCGACATGGTTACTTCCACCCAATGGCGCGGGCTTTCCGCCTTAATTACCATATTATCCAAGCGTTTTTTAATTTCCGCCATTTGGTTTTTTAATTTCCATAAATCTTTTAATTGGTCAAACATAATTTTCTCCTTTCTTATATTGTATCTTTTATAAATCGGCAGCGGTAGCGGTGCGGATAAAAACCGCCGACGCAACTACCTGTTTGCCTGCAAAAATCTTTTGCGCGGCCTGCTTATAAATGCCCAACTGACGCGCGTATTTTTTCTGCAATACTTTTTGCTCGTTACCCGCACGCAACCGGTCTGTTTTATAATCTATTACCCATATAGATCCGTCCGCTTTTTCCAATACCGCATCCATGACGCCCGTTTCCAACGTGCCGTCTTGCGCGAACGCGGAAAAGGGCATCTCGCACGCAAGCACGCGGCAAGTACGCAAACGGGCAAATAATTCGCTTTGCGTAAACGGGGTTAATAATTTGTGCGCTTCGTCCGCCCGAACGAGAACCCCCGCTTCTGCCGCGGCAGCCGCACAAAGTTGCGCCAAATCGGGATTTTGGGTGTTTAATAAACGCTCCAGTACGCGGTGGCAAATCGTGCCCAACTCCGCGGCGGTGCGTTGTGCCGGGCTTAAAAGTTCCTTGTCCCCGCTGGGCAGTTGCTTTTTATCCCGCTGCAACTCCTCATATTTATCCCTACGCAACGCATACGCTTCTTTCCACGTTTCAATAGCAAGCGTGTGCGCGGCTTGGTCATTCGGAGCGCACACCTGATAAATAAACGTTTCGGGCGGTTGATATTCGCTATAAACAACGGGAATTTTTAACGCGTCATCTGCCACAAATTCGGGGTGCGTTTCACTATCCGGAAATAATCCGGCCGCCGCAAATTCTTTGGCATTTTTTTCCGCCTTGGCCCGTCCGTCCCCCACCAGTAGTAATTTTTCTTTGGCGCGCGTGAGTGCCACATACAAGACGCGCACTTCTTCACAGCGGTTATGTTTCTTTTTTTCTTCTTCCAAAAAGGCCAAATTGATATCGCAAATTTTACCGGCCGCTATGCCGTGAATATCGTATTTCCACGAATAAAGGTGTTTGTCTGCTTTGTTGGCTTTTTCCTGACGGGACAAATCGCACAGCACCACTACGGGTGCTTCCAACCCTTTAGATTTATGGATGGAAAGCAACGAAACGGCGTCTAATGCTTCGTCAAAAGAAGGCACATCAAAATTATCCGGCGTTTTATCTTGCAAGGTTTGGGCGTCCGCGATAAAAGTTTCCAAAGAAACCCCCTGTTCGGCGGGGTAGCGGTGCACCAAATGCACGAATTGTTTTAAGCAACCCAGTGTATTTTCCCCTTCGTACGCGCGGGCACAGGCTTCGGGGAAAAACGTTTCGTCTAAAATATAGGTGAGTAATTTTTCAACCGAACTGCGCCCGCTCAAATCGGCCAACGCACGCAGTTGCTTATAGCAAGATTGTAATTTTTCGTCTTGCGTAGCAGCATATAAGAAAAGTTCCCCGCGCGATACCACTTGATAAAGTTCTTCATCACTAAAACCCCCGAACGGGCTGCGCAACACACCGGCCAAAGCGGTTTTATCTTGGGGGTTGCTGATCGTGCGCAAGAGCATAATAAAATCGTTGACGGCCTGCTCGCGCAGAAAATCGCAATTTTGCTCTACATTAAACGGAATTTGATAACGGCGCAACGCATCCATATAGGTGGACATATTCGTATTGGTACGCGCGAGTAAAGCAATATCCTTGTACGTCAGCAACTGCCCGTTTTGCAATTTCATTTGTCCCACCTGTTGTTTAATCCAACGGGCGATTATTTCCGCTTGGTTATGGCGGTAATCATCCGTAGAAGCATTTTCCGCAGGCGTAATAAACAGCCATTCCACCGCTTGGTTACGCACTTCTTTAGCGGTGTAGATAGGCACATAAGGCGGCTGAAATTGCGGTTCTTCTTGCATAGCGCGTTTACACACTCCGTTAGCCGTATCTATAATTTCGGGCAAACTGCGGTGATTTTGACTTAAGAAACATTTTTTGCCTTGTTGTTTCAAAATCAAGTCCGTAAATAACTCGTAAGCCGTTATATCGGCCCCGCGGAAGTGGTAAATAGATTGTTTCGGGTCCCCCACCACAAATAATTTGCCTTGGGCCAGTTTAACTTCTTGCCACGAACGCGCCGAAGAAATTTTTTCTTCCGCTAAAAACAATAAAATTTCCCCCTGCACCGGGTCGGTATCTTGGAACTCATCAATAAAAAGAGCGGAAAATTTTTCTTTAAGTTCCCGGCGAACGGCCATATTATCGCGCAATAAATTACGCGTTTTAATCAGTAAATCATCAAAACTCAGTATCCCGCGCTCGTCGTATTGCGCGCGCACTTGCGCAATCAACGGCCGGACTAAATTATACGCCGTTAAAAATAAATCCTGCTCTTCGGGGCGCACTTTTAAGGCAAAGGCGATAATGGCGCGCGCTTCTTCCCACGCTTCAGGCTCCCATCCCGTCGTAATTTTGGTAGAGGCGGTCGCCGAAGATTTCGGCACTTGGGGTAATTCTTCCGCGTCCGCGGGCGTCAAGCGGCCCGTTTGCAGGAACTTAACCGTGCGCCGCAGCGACTGCGCCGCCCACAATAACCCCTTTTCTATGGCCCGCGGGGTCTTTTTACTAGCGGGCAAATAAGCAGACGATAATTCCGCCGCCTTGCGCGCGCTATCTTCGCAAAATTTTATCAATAACTCTTTTTTGGCATAGTAATCGTAATGCTCAATTTTTCCCTTGCACAACTCCCGCGCAAACGTTTCCAAATCGGTTAAGGAAATCTCCGGAAAAACTTTTTTCCACATCTCGCGCTGCGGGGCCTGTTCGCCAAGTTCATTATCCAAAAACGTGTTCCATAACGCTTCAAAAACGGCCGTACCCGTCTGCCCGCCGTCAATGTTCGCGTCCGGCGATATCCCCGCTTCCAAAGGGAATAATTTTAATAGTTCCGCACAAAAAGCATGTATCGTGCCGATACCGGCCCTGTCTAAATTAGTTTTGGCCGTTTCGGCGCGCGCGAGTAATTCTTTATAGGGGATTTTTGGGAAATACGTACGGATAAGGTACAAGGTGCGTTCCGTTTTTTTATCGGGGACAGCGGTTTCGTCAAATTCCGGCTCGGGTGCTTGCGCGTCTTTTACTTTGCGCCAAACATCCGCTATCACCTGCTGCAGTTGCTCCAATAAACGCGTTTTGATCTCGGCGGCCGCCTTATCGGTAAAGGTAAGCGCCACTAATTTCTCCGCGGGGATATGCTGCACCAGTAAACTGATACACAACCGCGCAATCAGTAACGTAGTTTTTCCGGTTCCCGCGCCGGCTTCCACGACAATATTTCTGTCTGTCAGCGTAAGGGCTTCTAAACGGTTTTCGCTCGGTGTCATTGGCGAAACTCCTTTAAGGTTTGACTTGGGCTGCTCTTGTTTACCCGTTGCAACGTAGCAAAATGGTCCTTGCGGCACATCCCCCCGTAAGGGCAAAACATACAATAATTATCGTATTGCTGGGTGGACGGTTTGGGACAAATAAAAAAGGTCCCTTGTTTAATGTAACCCGCCAAGCGATTCAAAAAATCAAACACGCGCGGTGCAACCGCTTCATATTGCGCTATCGTATAGGTACATTTTTTATATTCCGTAGTGCCCAGCAAAGAAAACTCCGTCGGTTTATACGTTGCAAATACCTTGCTGTGAAAAATCATAAACAAATAAAGAAAAGGTTGAAAAATCAAATTCTTAAAAAATGTGGCGCCGAGGTCTCTGGTCCCTTTATTGGTTAATTTATAGTCTGCCACGCGCAACAATTTATTCGGCTCATCCACGTCAATCCGGTCTATGTATCCGTGCAGACAAAAAGGGAGTTCTTCGGTAGCGGGGGTAAATTCTTCCGTCTCAAAATACCAAGGGACAAAATCCCCCAAGTCGGCTAAATCCTGCGTGACAAAACCCGTCAAACGGGCTTTAATGTCTTCCAAAATAAATTCCCAAAAAAGCGGATAAATACCGAATTTGCGGTAATCTTGTTTCTGCAAATTTTTATCCAACATATCCTGTAAAATTTTTGCCGCACCCGAAGCAAATAAATCGCGGGTGAGGTGTTTATCTTTAAGTGTCTGGTAAAAATCTTGCAAAATTTTATGGCAGATTGTTCCGCGCAAATTGGGAGCGAGGCCGTCGCGGTTGAGCAAATCTTCTTCCCGTCCCAAACCAAGCCCCTTATCAAAAAAATACTTTAGCGGGCACTTAGCCAACGTCTGCAAGGACGAAGGCGAAAAGCCCTTGCGGTTTTGCGCATTAAAAATAGCCGTTCCGCTTTGGATAAACCCGTCAAAAGCCCCCATCTCGCCGTGATGCGCAATCTGCTCCCCCGCTTTTAACGACTGCGCTTTCCTATCGTCCGCCATCCCTGCCCGCGTATAGTTTTCAAGCGCATTTTGCGGGTGCAACACAAACGCGCAGGAAAGTTCCTTCGGCGTCCACAAGGAAATATCCACTTGCGCTAATTGCGCGGATAAACGCCCGCTTACCAAGGTTAATCTCTCGCCGCACAACCCCTGATTATTCCACGCAATTCCCAGTTCACACGCACGGGAAAGTTCCGTTAAATATAACGACGGGATAGCCGGTTTGCCGTCTGCGTTTTGGCGGGCATAGAGAATATAGAGTTGCTCGCGCGCACTGCTGCACGCGGCGTAGAATAATAATTTTTCTTCGTCGGCGCGCTCTAAACTGCCGTTCATGATGCCGCCGAGCACGTCCCGCACCACGTAGCGGTAATAATCGCGCAAGAGCGGATCTTCCGGCGTAACTAACGGGAAAGACTGATCGTTAAGACCTAAAATAAATACGACTTTGAATTGCAACCCGCGCGCGCGTATAGCGTCGGTAAATGTTACCCCGCCGGCGCTTTGTTCGGTTTCATTAAATACAAGCGCGTTTAAGCCGTCATTGATTTCGCCGAGCAGTTCCTGATCCCTGCATTTTTTGCGCACCAATTTATAGCGCAATAAATTGGTCACGCTTTCGCACACCGACGCGTAAATTTCGTCATCTTTCCCCTTAAAAGAATCTTTGTCCACATATTGCCGCAGTAACGCCTGTGCCGCTTTTACCCCCTTGGTCCATGTTTGTGCCTGTTCCAGTTGCGTTAAGCGGCGCGCGATATCTTCCAAACAGGCTAAAAATTCCGGCTCATAACCGGCCATATTGGGCAATAAATCACGCCACTGGCTTAAATCCCGCTTGACTAAACTGCGCCGGATAAGCGCACTCCACGCATGTTTACGCTCGTGCTTAAAATAGGGGGAAGATACGAGCGCAAGCACTTCTTCGCGCGCAAAGCCGCCCGCCGCAAGCGCAAATAAACGCTTGCAAAAACTCCCCAGCGCATAATGCGAAAGCGGATACGAAAACGAAGCATCCAGCGCAATACAATTTTGCTTAAAAGTGCGGCGCACTTCTTCTTGATATTCCGCCGTAGTGCGGGCCACCACCGCCATCTCGCTAAAGGGAATATGTTGCGCGTTATGCAAGCGTAAAATTTCTTTGGCGGTAAAAAAGACTTCCCCCGTTTGATTAAGCGCACTGACCAAGGATACTTTGGGGGCTGGCCCGCTGCCGGTTGCGGCAAATAAATACGGGGCCCCTTCGCCCAAGGCGCAAGGGAGCGCGGGCAAGGCTTTTGCGTCCGGAACCAGCCAATTACTCTTAAAAAAACGCTCGGCAAATTTATACGCGGGATGTTTTTCGTAGGGGACAAATACCGCCCCTTGGTACGTATTGCGCACACGGCCGATTAAATCCCATTGGCGTCCGGGCAACTCATAAAAGCCGTAAATAATAATTTGTGAAAAACTTTGCAAAAAAGGCGAATTTTCCGCCTGCTCTAACGCGCGTTCATACGCATTTTGATAGGAACGGAAGCCGGCAATTTCGTTTTCCCGTTGCTGATAACGCTGATAAAGACGCACCAACCAGCAAAAGCGTTCGCGGTCTTGCACTAACGCGTCATCGGGCAAACTCCGCTCGTACTCAGCCAACGTTTCGGGCGAGACACACGAGTCGGCTAAATCGCGCAAAGCACTCTTTACGGCTTGTAAAAATCCGCGCGTTACCGGATAGCGTTTCAAAGACGGCTCTTCCAATAAATCTTTTAGGATAAAATCCCGTAAATTATCCTGCGGCAAGAGCGGCAATATAGTTCCGCCCGCTTCCCCGTCTAAACGGCTCATCAGCCCGCCCGCAGAAATAAAATGAATATTGGCAATCGCACCGGTTTGGCCGGATAATTTTTTTTGCAAATCCTCCCGCATCAGCGACGACGCACACACAATTAACCACTTATCCAAAGGGTTTTGGCGTTGTTGCGCTACATAATGCGCGAAATACTCCTGCAAAGCCGTATAATTGCCGTAAAATAATTTCATACGGGGTCCTAAATTGGTAAAATAAGAGATATCTGTTATTATTACATTTTGTAAGAGAGTACGCAAATTTCACTTATGACTAAAACGTTAGTGCTCGTACGCCATGCACATGCGCTGTCTTGCTATGAAGCGTCCGTCGGCTCGGACAGGCAGCGCCCGCTATCCCCACAAGGTCGTCAAAAAGCCCTGCAAACCGCGCAGACGTTACGCGCCCAAAAGCAAATCCCGCAGATTATTTTAACCAGTCCGCTCTTACGCGCCGCAGAGACGGCTGAAATTTTATCCCAAACGTTGCAAGCACCTGTTCAACAGGAAACTATCCTTGACGGCTTTCATCACGACGCTGCCGTGCGCGATTTTTTACTGGAGCAACTAACGCACTTCAACGCAGTTTTGGCCGTAAGCCATAACCCGTGTATTACCTATGTTAATGCGCTGCTCGGCGGACAGGTCATCCCGTTTAGCGCGGGCGATTTTACGATATTGGATATGAGTGATTTACAACACCCCAAACTTATTTTACCGGAGCAGAAAAAATGACCATTTTTGACGGATTTTTACTTGGACTCGTGCAAGCCTTAGGCGAATTTTTACCGATTTCCAGTTCGGCGCATTTGGTGCTATTGCCTTACTTCCGCGGGCAGATTTACCAAGGGCTAACCTTTGATGTATTGTTGCACGCGGGGACGCTACTTGCGGTACTTATTTATTTTGCCAAAGATTGGTTTGTGCTTACCAAAAACGGACTGACAGCCCCCAAAACGCAAGAAGGGCGGTTGTTTTGGTATTTGGTAGCGGCAACCGTTCCGGCCGCTGTAGCGGGATTACTTTTAGATGACTGGGCCGAAGATACTTTTAGAAACCCCTTAATTATTGCTACTACGCTCATCCTGTTCGGCGCGTTATTATGGTGGGCAGACCACCGCGCAAAACCCGCTCAAGATAATACGCCCACGCTCAAAATTATGCTGCTTATCGGTTGTGCGCAAATGCTCGCGCTCGTGCCGGGGGTATCGCGTAGCGGCATTACGATTACGGCCGCACTCCTGTTGGGTCTTTCCCGTCCGCAAAGTGCGCGGGTATCTTTTTTACTCTCTACCCCGATTATTGCGGGGGCCACACTGCTTAAAATTACCGAACTTTCCTTGGCCGATTTGAATATGCCCTTAATCGTAGGTTTTTTAACTTCTTTTCTGGGTGCGCTTGCGGTAATTGTGTGGCTGATGAAGTATATAAAAACCCACTCGTTTGACATTTTTGTCTATTACCGGTGGGTGCTGGGTCTAACGATTATAGCGTTCTATTTTTGCAGATAATCGGGCGGCAGTTTGGCGTGTTCGCAACGCGTATTAAACGCACACGCGCTACAATGCGTGCAATCGGGTTCAAATTGGTTATCGCGTATTTTCTCGCCGACGGAAATAAACGTACTTAAAATTTTATCCGCGTCAAACGCTTCAAAGGGCGCACTCACTTTTTTATTAAACGCCACAAAATAAAAACTCGCCCGCCCGTTTTTCATATTCCACGCGCGCTGCGCGCCTAATGCGTAAATACCCAACTGCAAAGAGTCCGTTACGGGCAGTGATAAATCCACGTCCGTGCCGGTTTTATAGTCAATCACTTCCCAAGAGCCGTCGGGGTGTTTATCCACGCGGTCAATTTTCCCGCGCAATGTCCACTCCCCGTGAGTAAAAATAAATTCGCGCTCGGTGCTGTCTACGGTTGTTTTGCGGCTATATTCGGCTTGGGCGTAATCTTCCAACATTTTTTTGCCTTTTAAGTACCACTCCATCTGTTCACCCGCGCTTTTGTATCCGGCGCCGAGCCAACAATCATCATAATAGGACAAAATTTCGGACGGGTCGTTACTGCACGCGTGGTACGCTTCCAACGCGCGGTGGATAGAAACCCCGAGCGAAGACGCCGGCACCAGCCCCTCTTTTTTCCCCTCTATATACTTGTATTTATAAACGAGCGGACACTCTAAATAACTTTTAATTTTGGAATAGTTTAACTCGTAAACATCACTATACATAACTTACTCTTTATGCTTAATAAAACGCACCAGCGTATCGCCGTATTTTTCGGTACGGAAAACTTCCATGGTTTCCGGAATAGCAAATTCTTCGGTTTTGTGGGTTTGGATAACAAGCACCCCTTTGGGAGCCAGTAAACCGGCATCCGCCACGTTCTTCAAAGACGGCTCCGAGAAAGCGAGCATTTTGTTATTGATATCGCGGTACGGCGGGCCCATAAAAATAATATCATACCCGTCGTTATCGCTGTAAGCCAAGAGCCAATCAAGCGGTTTTAAGATGTCCCCGCGTAGCACTTTGGCTTGTTCTTCAAAACCCAAATGCACCAAATTGCGGTGGATATTTTTAATGCACGCGGGTTCCTTTTCCACCATAACGGCTTTTAACGCCCCGCGCGAAATGGCCTCCAAAGACACGTTACCCGTGCCGGCAAATAAGTCTAAAAATTTGGCTCCCGTAATGCGCGGACGCAAAATATCAAAGAGCGACTGTTTTATCCGATCCGAAATCGGCTTAACGGGTAAATTTTTTGAAACGGAAAAAATACGCCTTCCGCGGGCTTTACCTGCAATAATTCGCATAAAAATTCCTTATAATTGAGCAATACCTTCTTTAAGAGCAAAACGCACCAGTTCGGCTTGTTTATGGATACCCAACTTACGCATAATATTGTTGCGGTGCACGTGAATCGTATTGAGCGATAAATTAAAGTGTTGGGCAATCTGTTTACTGCTGTGCCCTTCGGCAATCAGTTGCAACACTTCACGTTCTTTGGGCGTTAAACCGCCCCCCTTGTTTTTGCGGTGCTGTTTTTTATCCAAAAAGCCTTGCACAACATATTTGGACACTTTATTACATAAATAAAATTTCCCCTGTGATACTTCGTTAATGGCTTCTACAATATCGTAAGCCGACGAAACTTTTACAAGGTATCCTTTCGCCCCCGCTTTAAGTGATTTTTCCACACTGACGCGGTCATCATACATACTTAAAATAATGATTTTTGCGGCCGGATTGAGTTTTATAATTTTAGCGGTGGCTTCTATCCCGTTAAGCAGCGGCATGGAAATATCCACCACATACACATCCGTCTCTTTATCGTGCTCGCGCGCGTAAGTTACCAGTTCTTCGCCGTCGGATACTTGCCCCACGACTTCCATATCGGTACTTAATTTCTCAATAACGGCTTTTAACCCGCTACGCACGACCACATGGTCATCTGCCAATACAATTCTTATTTTCATAAAATTTCCTCATATACTATACACGGACACGCCAACGCAATATGCGTTCCCTTGTTCGGTGCACTTTTTATAGTAATTTTTCCCCCCAATAAATTGACGCTGTCACGCATAGCAAGCAAGCCGATATGTTCAATAGAACGCACTTCTTGGGGATTAAAGCCGATACCGTCATCATCAATGGTCAAATATAAGTTTCCTTTCCGTTTTTTTAACGAAACACGGATATGTTTTGCACTGGCATGTTTTGCAATATTGTTTAGCGACTCCTGCACTACGCGGTAAATGACAATTTTTACACTATCCGATATGCCGCGTTCGCTTAAACGTTCATCACAATTAAATTCAAACGGAATATTCAGGTAACGGCCGGTATTTTCCAAAAGTTCACCTATAGACCCGCCCAATGCGCCGTCATTTTCTAACGTCGGCGGACGTAGTGATACCACTACCGCTTTAAGCCGCTCCAAACTCTGTTGCAACTGCTCGTTTAAGCCTTGTAAATCGGCCAAGGCTTGTCGGCGCGTGCCTTTTTCCACACTTAGTTGCGCCACCCGCAACAACGCAGATAACGCCACCGCCGAAGAGCCCAATTCATCATGCAACGTTTTACAAAGTTCTTTCTTTTCTTTTTCGCGGGCGGCGAGTAGCATTTGCGCAAATGTTTTGGCGGGGCCGCCCTCGCGCAACTCACAGGGGTCACCGACGGGTAAATGGTAAAAGGTAATATTTTTAGTAAAAGACATTACCCGCACCGTTTGCCCCCGTTCGTTTTGAAGCGGCATTAAAGAAGTTTGATGATATGACGTTTTGTCTTTCTCCGGCATACTCCACTCGTAATGACAAGTTTTGCCGTCCGTACAGGACGCTAACATATCGCGGTGAATCCCTTTTTCGGCAAGCAGTGCGCGGGTTATCTGCGTATTGCGCGCTTGCAGTACTTCCACCCGTTGCGAATCCATATCTATACACAATACCGCTTCATAACCGCTTAAGAGTGCCGCATCTGTCTTGCCGGTACTAAAGGCAATACTTGTTGTTTTTGCTTGTTTTTTACGAGGACAGGTGTTCGTGCGGCAACGCTTACGCGCCGAAACGGAAGTCCGTTTGTCAGTCATATCAGCCTCTATATTGTTTATTGTACTAAAATTTAACCCATTTTTACTATTCCTACGCGTAAGATACCTTTTTATAAACCGATATTTGATATAATTAAAGTATATGGGCAAACGCAGATCTGTCTTTTCTAAAATTGTACTGGTTTTGTTTTTAACGGGACTTACCGGCCTGATTATCGGCTCGGCCGTTTTTATGCACTACATTTTTGCCGGACTTCCGCCCGTATATGAAATGGAAGAATATACCCCGTCGCTGACCACCAAAGTATTTGACCGCAACAACATTTTAATTCATGAATTTTCCATTGAAAAACGCAGCATGGTACCCTTGGAAGAAATCCCCGTAGATTTGCAAAATGCCGTCGTAGCCATGGAAGACCGCAATTTCTTTTCCCATGCGGGTTTTTCCATGCGCGGAATCGGGCGCGCCCTGCTTAGCGATATGCGCACCGGCAGTGCCAAACAAGGAGCCTCTACGCTTACCCAGCAACTCTCGCGCGGCGTATTTTTAACGCAAGAGAAAAAACTTATCCGCAAAATCCGCGAACTGATTTTGGCTATTCAAATAGAACACCAATTCAGCAAGCCCGAAATTTTGCAACTTTACTTAAACCAAATTTATTTGGGCAGCGGGGCTTACGGCGTCAAAGCGGCCGCCAAAAAATATTTCAATAAAGATTTAAGCGAACTCACCACCAGCGAATCGGCCTTACTCGTAGGGCTTATTCCGGCGCCGGGGCGCTACAATCCGTTTGCCAATCCCGCTCTTTCGCGCCAACGGCGCAATTTGGTATTGGAAGTCATGCACCAACAAGGGTATATTTCGCAAGAAGAATTAGATAAAGCCAAAGCCGAACCCTTACCGCAAAAAATATCCCAAATAGAAGATAAACCCGGTATGTATTTTATTGAATATATCCGCCGCCAATTAGAGCCTAAATACGGCATGGACGTGCTTTGGAAAGCGGGGTTAAATATTTACACCACCGTGGATATCAAGCAACAAGAAACCGCCGAGCGCATTATGAACGAGTGGCTCACCCAATTTGACGAACAAGTCGCCAAAGGGCTCGGTATAGAAATTGACCCCAACGATACCGAGGCCGAAGCCGCCGCGCAAACAGACGAAGAACAACCCGCCGAAGAAAAAGCGGATTATCCCCGCTTGCAAGGGGCCTTTATGTTGCGCGACGTTAAAACCGGTGCGGTGCGCGTGATGATCGGCGGGCGCGAATTTGACGAAAGTAAATTTAACCGCGCCACGCAAGCCAAACGTCAGCCCGGATCGTCCTTTAAGCCTTATGTGTGGATGGCCGCCTTGCAAAAAGGATACACTCCCGCCACCCTGGTTAAAGACTTACCCACTATGTTCTATCACGACGGGCAAAACTGGAATTCTTTTGACGAAAACGCCGATTTATACTCGCTTGAACTGGCCAAACAGCCTTTTATTGACAGCAAGGATTTCAACGTCTGGGTCCCGCAGAACTACGGCGGACGCAACGAAGGGTGGATTACGTTGCGCAAAGGCTTAGAAAAATCTAAAAATTTAGTAGCCGTTAATTTAATTGACGCGGTCGGCATTAACGACGTGGTGCGCGTAGCGCGCAAAGCGGGTATTACCGCCAACTTACCGCGCGTACCGGCCTTGGCGCTTGGCGTAAGCGTGCTGCAAATGGACGAACATTTAGCCGCGCTTTCTACCTTTGCCAACGGCGGTATCCATACCGATAACTATTACGTAGAGCGCGTGGAAGATGCCAACGGACGCGTTTTGGAACAACACGTCGGTGTGGAAGATGCCCAGTTTACCCCGCAAAATTCGTATTTACTTATCAATATGATGAAAGGGGTTGTCCAACGCGGCAGTGGGGCTTATGTGGCGCGTTTAGGCCGCCCGATAGCGGGTAAAACCGGAACGACCCAAAGCCACCGCGATATGTGGTTTGTGGGCATGACCCCGCATACGGCCGCCGCCGCATGGATGGGCTATGATGATGATTCTTCGCATGAAAACGGCGCGCGTTTTACCGGCAGCACCACCGCACGGTGGTGGAGTGCGATTATGGAAGAAATCTTAAAAGACGAACCGAACGAAGATTTTGCCGTGCCCGAAAATATTTCCTTTGCCTATGTGAACCCGCTCACAGGTAAACTCGCCATGCCTACCGACCGCAATAAATTTTTGGAAGCCTTTATCTCGGGTACCGAGCCGCAAAGTTTTTAATCAAACCGCTTTATGACAGAGGTTAAATCCCCAACCGTTTCGCGCTATTTCGGCTTACCCAACGGGGCCGCTAAAGCGTATTTTGTTTGCCAACAATACTTAAATCATGGCAAAAGCGCGTTGTTTATTTCCCATGAGGACCGCGACGATTTTGATAACGCCGCGCGCGAGTTTGCCCCCCGCGGCGCACAAACCTTTACGTTCCCCGATACGGACACCGGCCGCGTAAAAGCCCTTTACCAATTATGCACTTCAACGGACCATATCCGATTAGTCAGTTTGTCCTATAGTGCCTTGTGCGTGCCCTTGCCCGCGCCCGATTTATTTAAGCAACATATTTTTACCATCCGCAGCGGGGACACCCTGCGCCGGCAGGAACTATTGGATAAATTAGAACAAAACGGCTACATCCGCGACGATTACACCGAAATTCCCGGTCAATATGCCGCCCGCGGAAGCGTGGTAGATATTTTCTGCCCGCATCTGCCCGATCCGGTGCGTCTTTATTTTGCAGGCAACCGCGTGGATAGCATTTTTTCCTTTGATTTGGACAACCAAAACGTAAAAGAAATTCAGGATAAAGTTATCCTTTTACCTTTACAATTTGATGAAAAAAGTGCCACGCTCGCCGATTATACCCCCGACTTTGCTTATATCTTTGATGAGCCGGATAGTGATTTTGAGTTTCCCCCTGTTCCCAACGCGGCCTTGTGTTCGCGTCTGCCCGGTGCGGGGGCGATTGATTACGGCTTAAAAAGCAATCTCGTTTTTAATGCCAATATGGCTTTACTCGCACAGGAAATATCCCGTTTGCGGGCGCAAAATATGCAAGTCATCATTTATTGTCTTAACCGCGGGGAACTCAACCGCTTAACCGAAACAACCGCCGATTACGCAGAATTTGCGCACGTACAATTTAAGATTTCCCCCCTGACGCAAGGTTTTTTCAGTCCGCAAGATCGTTTTGCACTCATTACGTCCAACGAAATTTTCAACCGCCGTTATAATACCGCATCCGTTCTCAAACGCTTTGATGTGGAAAATGCCAAGCGTGTGCGTTTTAAGGAGTTGCAAGCCGGCGATTATGTGGTCCACCAAGAATATGGTATCGGGCGGTATTTGGGGTTGGAAATTATTGATACGGGCTCCACGCCTACCGATTGTTTAACCATAGAATACCGCCGCGGCAGCCGTTTATATGTGCCCATGTATGACTTCAAAAAAGTACAAAAATATATCAGCGCGGGCGGAAAACGTCCTACGCTCTCGGTACTGGGCGGGGTGGCGTGGAAGGAAGTAAAAAAACGCGTCAAAGAAGATGCCCAAAAAACCGCCAAAGAAATTTTGAAAATGGAAGCCGCCCGCCAAGCCTTACCCGCCCCCGAAATTACGGGAGATGCGCGTATTGAACAGGAATTTGCCGATTCTTTCCCCCATATGCTCACGGCGGGGCAAGAACAGGCCATCAAAGAAACGTTACACGATTTGGATTTACCCAAACCCATGGACCGCGTTCTCGTGGGGGATGTGGGATTTGGAAAAACCGAAGTCGCCATGCGCGCCGCGCTCAAAGTGGTGTTATCGGATAAGCAAGTTATGGTGCTTGTGCCTACCACCATTTTAGCGGACCAACACTATAAAACTTTCTCCAAACGTTTGGCCGGTTTTCCCGTAAATGTGCGGATGCTCTGCCGGTTCCAAACCCCCAAAGAACAAAAACAGGTTATCCAAGAACTTAAAGACGGCGTGTGCGATATTATTATCGGCACCCACCGCCTGATGAGTAAAGATATCGGCTTTAAGGAGTTGGGGCTCGTGATTATTGACGAAGAACACCGCTTCGGCGTCAAACAAAAAGAAAAAATACGCGCCCTTAGCGCGGGGGTCCACTCCTTAATGCTCAGCGCCACCCCTATTCCGCGTACACTTAACCAATCGCTATCCGCCTTGCGCGATATTTCGCTCATTGACACACCCCCCCGCGGCAGAACCCCCATTAAAACGGTGGTCAGTGCGTGGAACGAAGAACTCGTCGGTGCCGCTATCAACCAAGAACTCGCCCGCGGCGGACAAATTTATTACGTTTACAACAGCGTGCAGAGTATGGAGTCGCGCTTATTATTTTTGCAACATTTAGTACCGCAAGCACGTATTTGTATGGCCCATGGGCAAATGGACGAAAAAGAGTTAGAACAAACACTTTGGGATTTCAACAACGGCAAATACGATATTTTGCTCGCGTCCACGATTATAGAGTCCGGCATAGATATCACCAACGCCAATACGCTGATTGTGGAAAACGCGCACAACTTCGGCCTTGCGCAACTCTACCAACTGCGCGGACGTATCGGACGCGGCAGTACAAAAGCCTATTGCTATTTATTTCACCCCGATTGGCTTTTTAATAAATCCGCGCAAGAAGATAATTCTTATATGCAATTGGCCGCCGCCCGTTATAAATTTACCCCCGAAAAAGATCCCACCGAAACGGCCCGCGAACGGCTGGCCGCGCTGATGGAATTCGGGGAACTGGGCAGCGGGTTCCGCTTGGCTTTGCGCGATATGGAAATACGCGGGGCGGGCGAACTTTTGGGAGTTAAGCAACACGGATACGTCAACGAAGTGGGCCTTTCGCTCTATTGCGATTTAGTGGCGAGCGAGGTCAAAAAATTAAAAGGCCAGACGCCCCAACACGACCTGCGCGCCAAAATCAATTTACCCGTCCCCGCGTTTATTGCGCCCGAATATATTCCGGACGACGCCGAACGCTTAAAAACCTATAAACAACTCATGGGGGCCGACGAGCCCCAAACCCAACAGATTTTAACTCACTTGCGCGAAATAGCGGGGCCTGCGCCGCAAGAACTGCTTAATTTAGTGGATATTTTGGCCCTATCGGTGCGGGCGGGAAAACTGGAAATTTACCATATTGATTGGTTGGAAGACCGCTTGGAAATTTTATTCTCGCACAAATTTCAAATGCCCGCCGCTTTTCCGGCCGATTTAATCAATCATTACGGGGCGGATAACTTGGAATTTGTAAAATCTAAAAACGGCGACGGCGTGCGCCTAATCAGCACAGGGGATAAAACCCCGCTTGCGTTTACCGCGCAAGTACTCGCATTCTTGGAAACCATTTTAACGCCCCAAAAATGATATAGTATAAGTATATGAAAAAAACAGGGTATGCCTTTTTGCTTCTAATCGTCCTGCTTGCGGCGTGTGATAAACCGCAGCCGCAAACGGCGGGCGCGCACAAAAGCCAAACCATCATCACGCAAGAAGATATCAACTCCCGTCTGCGCTTTTTAGACGAAAAAGACCGCGCTTTTGCCAAAACACAAGCCGGCAAAGAAAATTTACTGCAAATCATCACGCGCGAAAAACTGATTTTAGCCGACGCGCGCGAAAGCGGACTTATGCGTCAAAAAGATTTTTTACAAGCCGCCGAACAAAAACGGGCCTATTTAGATAAAATTTATAACGAATTTGAAGAAGATTTACTTTCCCGTTTATGGTACGAAAACCAACAAAAAAAAGGCACGTTAGCGGTTAGCGAACAGGAAGTCAAAACCTATTTTGATAAATACCCCTACGAGATGACCATTAAACAAATCATCACGGACAACGCCCAAACGGCCGACCAAATTTTGCGCCGCTTAAAAGGGTCTCCGTCCGACTGGAAATCAATGTCTGCCCAATATAACATAGCGCCCGAATCCTTACAAACCATAACTTTTATGCCCGGTGAATATCTGCCCAATTTAGAGGTAATCGCCGCCAATTCTCCGACGGGGAAGGTGGAAGGTTTCTTCAAAACACCGCAAGGATTTCATATAATAATGAAAACGGGGGAACGCAGGCTTACCTTCAAAGAAGCCGAGCCGCGTATCCGCCAAGTGCTTGAGCAACAAAAACTAGACAATTTGCTCAGCGCCCTGAAAACTAAATACGAGGTTATTATTTATGACCAAAACCAGTAAGTTGTTATTCGCCCTTTTTATGGGGTGCTGCGTGTTAAGCGCACAGGCTAAAGTAATGGAATCTTCGGTGGCCACCATCAACGGCAAACCGGTGTTAGCCTCGGAGTATGATGCCTTTTTAGATAGTGTAGTTGAACAATACAAAATGACCCAGCCCCAAGCCTTAGAGCGCCCCTACGCTACCGATATTTTAGGCAAACAGGTGCTTGCGGAACTGATTTCCAAAGAATTGTTGTCCCAAGCGGCAGAAGAACAAAAAATCGTCGTCAAAGATTCGGAACTCGACGAAGCCGTTAACGAAATCAAAACACGTTTTGCTATTGACGAAACGACCGGCCAACCCATTTTGGATCCCAAAACCAAACAACCCGATATGAAAGAGGCCGAAAAAAGAATGAACGAAGCGTTAAAAAAACAAGGCTTAACGCTTAAAACTTACCGCGCCAAATTGGGTAAAGAAGTAGCCGTGCGCAAACTGATGGAACAACGCTTGCGCGAAAAAGTCGTCCCGCCCCAAGAAGCCGACGCGCGCGCTTTATTTGACCAAATCCAAGCGGTGCTTAAAAACGACACCAAAACCTTGGACGCATTAGCCAAAGAATCTCCCGAAAAACTCGCGCAAACGCAAGCCATCGCCGCCAAACTTAAACAACTTACCGCCGAAAAGGTGCGTATCGGGCACATTTATTTGGCCCTTACCAAAGATATGACCGAAGCGCAAGTCAAAGAAAAAGAAAAACTCGCCAAAAAAATCAAAAAACAAATTGACGGCGGCAAAAACTTCAATGAGGCCGTCAAAGAATATACCGAAGATAAACAAGCCTTAGCGGCTACCGGCGGGGATATGATTTTAATTAAAGGCGTGGTCCCCAAAGAAATTGACGAAAAAGCTTTCTCTTTATCGGTAGGCAAAGTCAGCGACCCGATTAAAACCGACGTCGGGTACCACATCATTAAAATCAAAGAAAAAAGCGCCGAACAAACGGTGGAATTTGAAGATATTGCCAACGATTTAATGCAATTTCTGCAACAAGAGCGCGTCCAAAAGGTGATGGCCGAATATGTGGAAGAACTTTACGCCAAGGCAGATATTAAAGTAACCAAAGAGTTTGAGTTAGATAAATATATCGCCCAGCAACAGGCCGCCAAAAACAACGACGCCCAGAAACCGGAAGAAAAGAAATAATTTATTTGGAAAAGGCCCCTTATAAAAGGGGTCTTTTTATATGAACAAACCCCTTGTCCTTATTACCGCAGGCGACCCGTTGGGGATCGGCCCCGAAATCGTGGTCAAAGCACTTCAAGACGCACGCGTACAACGTGCGTGCCGGCCGCTTGTCATTGGGGAAAGCACTTCGCTCTTGCGAGCCGGACTAACGGACAATTTAGCCGCCTTAATCGGCCTAGACACACTTACCCCGTTAAATTTCAAAAAACATACTCCCACGCAAGCGGGCGGGTTAGTGTCTTTTCGTGCGGTGGACCTTGCCATTAAACTGGCCTTACGTTTTCGCGCGCCTTTAGTAACCGCACCCATATCCAAACAAAGTTGGGCCTTAAACCAAATTCCCTTTACGGGCCACACCGAACTTTTACGCGCACGCACCCACGCGGACGGGCTGATGATGTTTGTAAGCGGCAAGTTGCGTTGCGCGCTGGCGAGCGAACATTTTGCAATCGGTGATTTATCGCGCGTACTGACTAAAACGCGCGTGAGAAAATCGGCCCTGCATTTCGCGCAAGCCTTGCAAACTTTAGGCATAAAAAACCCGCAAATTGCGCTTTGCGCGCTTAACCCGCACGCTAGCGATAACGGGCAATTTGGCTCCGAAGAAAAACGGGTACTGGCCCCCGTTGTGCGCGCCTTGCAACGCAAAAGTATTTTAATAGACGGCCCTTTACCCACCGACACCGCATGGACGCGCCATGTTAACGGGCAATATGACGGAATACTTTGCCTTTATCACGACCAAGCCTTAACGCCGTTAAAACTCGCCGCGCACGCGCCTATCGTACACTTAACCGCCGGACTTCCGTTTGTACGCACGTCCCCCGCGCACGGCACCGCGTTTGATATCGCGGGTAAAAATCAGGCAGATCCCGAAAGTATGATTTCCGCCATTTTATTTGCCGCGCGCGCAAAACGCTAAAATCATTTTTTCCGCTCTCTATATTTGCTAAAATAAGTGTATATGGCAAAAATTATCCATTTGGCGCAAGTGGACTCCACCCAGACCTATCTTAAAACACATTTTTCGCAGTCGGAAGACCAAACCATCGTCTATGCGGACACGCAAACTGCCGGCCGCGGACGTTTTAGCCGCCAATGGATATCTCAAGCGGGTGGGTTATATTTTTCGGTCTTATTAAAACCCACGCACACCCGTTTTTTAGCCAATTTAACGCAACTGATGGCCCTTTCCGTTTGCCGCGCCGCCGAAAAATACAACGTAAAAACCAACATTAAATGGCCCAATGACGTGCAAGTAAACGGCAAAAAATTATGCGGCATTTTAAGCGAAGCCGTAGCCGACAAGCAAAAAATAACCTGTTTGGTTATCGGTGTAGGGGTTAATATCGCGCAAGCAGATCTCTCGCACGTGGGGCAACCCGCGGTATCGTTACGGGAACTGGGGGTAAAGGCGGAAAAGGAAACTTTTTTACACGAAATTATGCAACACTTTTGGCAAGATTATCCCGTAGTGATATCCTCCGGTTTTAGCGTAATGCGCGACGAATTTATAAAACGATTTCCTTTTATGGGCAAAAATATCTCCGTTAAAAACGGGGAGAATATGCTATGCGGTCAAGTGGCAGACATATCCCCCAAAGGGACTTTGGTATTATCCACGCCGGACGGACAAAAGGAAGTATATATAGGAGATGTTATTGTATGAATGAAAGTTTAATACTGCAAGCCGCCAACATTACCCTAGTAGGGATGTCGGTTGTGTTTGTATTTTTAATTCTGCTCGTTTTCATTATGAAAATTATGGGCTACGTTGTATTGAAATTGGAAAAATACTTTCCGCAAGCACAACCCAAAGCACCGGTTGCCGATAATACTTTAATTGCTGTGGCAATAGCCGCCGCCAAAAGATTTGCTGTAAAATAATAAGGAGTACACCACGATATGAAAAAAATTAACTTTATGCTTACTGCTTTCCGCGACGGATTCCAATCTGTTTACGGAGCGCGTGTATTAACCAAAGACTTTATGCCGGCCGTAGAAGCCGCGCGCCATGCCGGCATCAGCCACATGGAATTTGGCGGGGGAGCCCGCTTTCAGGCATTATTCTTCTATTGCAACGAAAATGCCTTTGATATGATGGACACGTTCCGCAAAACCGCCGGACCGGACGCCAACTTGCAAACCTTGGCCCGCGGGGTAAACGTGGTGGGGCTAGACAGCCAATCTTCCGACGTTATCAAAGCGCATGCCCAACTTTTCAAAAAACACGGCACCACCACTATCCGCAACTTTGATGCGTTAAATGATGTCAACAATTTAATCTATTCCGGTAAATGCATCCACGAAGCAGGTCTTAAACACGAAGTCTGCGTGACCATGATGTCCTTAGCCCCCGGCTGGGACAGCACCGGTAAAATTCACACCGAAGTTTTCTACGAAAAAATCTTAAAACAAATTTTGGATTCCGGCGTTCCGTTTGATTCGCTTTGTTTCAAAGACGCGTCCGGCACTTCCACGCCCGCAACCGTCGGCAAAACGATTGCCATGGCGCGCCGTTTATTACCTGACACCAAAATCGTGTTCCACACGCACGAAACGGTAGGCAACTCTATTGCGTGCTGTTTAGAAGCCATTAAAGCGGGCGCGGATTCCTTGGACCTTTCTATGCAGCCCGTTTCCGGCGGCACCTGCCAACCCGACGTGCTCACCATGTGGCACGCCTTGCGCGGGACAGATTATACGTTAGACATTGACCCGAAAAAAATCCAAGAAGCCGAAAATGTATTCCAAGATTGCATGGCAAAGTATTTCTTACCGCCCGAGGCAACCAAAGTCAACCCGATTATTCCGTTCTCTCCTTTGCCGGGCGGCGCGTTGACCGCCAACACGCAAATGATGCGCGATAACGGCACGTTTGACAAATTCCCCGAAGTCGTCAAAGCCATGGGTGAATGTGTAAAACTCGGCGGATTCGGCACGTCCGTAACGCCCGTTTCGCAATTTTATTTCCAACAAGCCTACTCCAACATGATGAACGGCGCATGGGAAAAGATTACCCCCGGTTACGGCAAAATGGTACTGGGATACTTCGGTAAAACGCCGGTAGCACCCGCGCCGGAAATCGTCAAGATTGCCAGCAAACAACTCGGCTTGCAACCTACCACCAAAACCCCGCTTGAGATCAACGACGCCGATCCCAAGAAAGGCTTAAAAGTGGCGGAAGCCAAACTCAAAGAAGCGGGTATCCCCGTAACCGACGAAAACAAATTTATCGTGGCGACCTGTGCCGATAAAGGGATTATGTACCTTAAAGGCGAAGCCAAAATTAACGGGATCCGTTGGGCTGCTGACGTGAAGAAAGCCGCTCCGGCCGGCGACGTTAAAGCCGTAAAAGTAACGATTAACGGCCAAGCCTACGAAGTTGCTTTTGACGGCGACAACGCGGCTATCGTCAACGGCAAACGCTATGATATTGCTACGGCCGCTTCGGACGCGAAAGCCCCTGCCGCCAAAACGGCAAGCGGTGCGGGAACGGAAGTAAAAGCCCCCGTTCCGGGCGCGGTATTACGTTTTTCCGTTAAAGACGGGGACCAAGTCAGCGAAGGGCAAGAAATTCTTGTGCTGGAAGCCATGAAAATGGAAACCCCCGTCGCATCACCTGCCGGCGGTGTAATTCATTTCAACGTCAAACAGGGCGACCAAGTACAAACAGGGCACACGCTCGCGGATATTAAGTAAGGGGCAGCTATATGGAATTCTTCTTACAATCACTATCCCAAATCTGGCAAACCACCGGTATTGCCTCTATGGTATGGCAACAAGGTGTCATGATTGCGGTATGTTGTTTTCTGCTGTGGCTGGGAATTAAAAAGCAGTTTGAGCCGCTACTCTTAATTCCTATTGCATTTGGCGGTTTGCTTGCCAATATCCCTATGCCCCCCGGAGAAATGATTGCCGGCCCCAACGGGTTTTTAGGCATTGTATTTAATGCGGGGATCAATACGGGTTTATTTCCGTTGTTTATCTTTATGGCGGTAGGCGCGATGACGGACTTCGGTCCGCTGATTGCCAACCCGAAAATGGCACTTCTCGGCGGTGCGGCGCAATTCGGTATTTTCGCCACGCTGCTCGGTGCGGTGGCGTTGTCTTACATCTACATTGGGGACAAACAACTCTTTGCCTTCGGGCTTAAAGAGGCCGCGTCCATCGGCATTATCGGCGGTGCAGACGGCCCGACGTCTATTTATTTAACGTCCCGTTTAGCCCCCCAACTTTTGGGCTCTATTGCGGTAGCGGCTTATTCGTATATGGCACTGGTTCCCGTTATCCAACCGCCCATTATGAAACTCTTAACGACCGATAAAGAACGCAAAATCCGCATGACGCAACTGCGCCCCGTTTCCAAGCGCGAAAAAATCCTTTTCCCGCTGGTCATCTTGATTTTGTGCGCGCTCTTGCTGCCGTCTGCCGCTCCGTTAATCGGGGCGCTCACGTTCGGTAATTTAGTAAAAGAATCGGGCGTAGCGGAACGTTTATCCAAAACCCTGCAAAATGAATTTTGCAACATTGTTACGATTTTGCTCGGGTTATCTGTCGGCTCCAAACTGCAATACGACCACTTCTTAAATACCGAAACCTTGGGTATTTTGATGTTAGGTATTATTGCGTTCTCGGTAGCGACGGCATCCGGCGTATTGCTTGCCAAACTGATGAACGTATTTTCCAAAGAGAAAATCAACCCACTTATCGGTTCTGCGGGTGTTTCCGCCGTACCGATGGCGGCACGCGTGTCCAACAAGGTGGGCTTGGAATATGACAAACAAAACTACCTTTTGATGCATGCTATGGGCCCCAATGTGGCAGGGGTTATCGGCAGTGCGGTTGCCGCCGGTGTACTCTTGGCTATTTTAGGCCATTAGTCTTTTAAGCGAACTTAACGGGACAAACGATTATGTTTGTCCCGTTTTTTATTTGTTATAATAAAAAATATGACGACACAATCTACACCTACTACGGATAAAAACACCGCCCTTATTTTAGGGGCAACGGGCAATTTAGCCTTTGCCCTCGGAGTTGTACTCATGGGGCTAAAAAAATATAACGCTAAACTTTTAGCCGAAGCGGACGTCATCATCTATTACCAAAATATGGACGATAACGCCCGCGTCGCACTGGGAAAAATTCTTCCTTGCACGTTTATTCCCTACAAATTTCCGCACATGCAAAATATGCGTCCGCACGTTTTGCGCGATTATGGGGAAATGACTTTCGTGCGCTATGAGTGTTTCCGTTACTTAAAAAAATACAAATATGTATTTTGGTTAGACGCCGATATTTTAATTCAGGGCGACATTTCCGGTATGCGCGAAGAAATTCCCCATGGCATCGGCTTTCGCCGCGAGTATTATGATGAGCGCGTGCGCGTCAACTTTACCGGTGATATTGAAGGGTTTGATATGCAAGCGCCACATTTTAACGCGGGCATTATGGCCATCAGCCAAGCGCTCACGCAGGACAAAGACGCGCTTTCCGATTGGTGCTATAATAAAACCGCGCAAATCAGCGAACATTTATATTACCCCGATCAGGGCATTTTGCTTTTGATGTGCCAACACTTCGGGTTAACCATTGACCCCTTGAGCGAAAAATACAACTGCGAAGCGCGGCGCAATCATTTTGCGCTCAAACAAGCCGCATTGGTCCACGCGGTAGGGCACCGCAAATTTTGGAAATATTATTATTTTGAGAAGTGGTTCCGCTTTTATAAAGAGTGGGTGCGCGAAACGGGCCTTACGTGCAACAACAAATTCCCCGTTTTTGAAAAATTGGGACTCTTAAAATATCCGCTCTT